>BNJV01001333.1_pt1 | contig 73457 bp, 90 predicted proteins | sample 8540591 | NCBI WGS metagenome assembly BNJV01 (sample SAMD00202457, study PRJDB9452) | human saliva metagenome | host: Homo sapiens
GACTTACAAGTAATGTAAGTGGGCTGGTGGGTGTGACGTTTTGGTAAGAACATGGCAGGTAATGCTTGCAGTTGGTGCTTACTATAAGGGAGTTGCTGAGTTATGCAGGAGGTGAGTTCATTCAGCATAATATGAAAAAGAATGGCCTTGTATATCAGACGAGAGCAGGAAACTTAGTACAGACAGGACAGCAACAGAGGCATATTCAGCATTGAGTGGAATATCAACAATGGGAGAAATCCTTTGGTAAGATGGTTGGTAATAACTTGAAGAAGAAATCTACTCGGGTTATGGCCGGAGGTTTTCGACAGTTCAGCATGGTAATGGGTTATATGTCTGATAAGAAACAGATGAATGACCAGATAGCGGCAACACAACAGGAACAACAGCAAGCTCCACAACAGAAAGCGTATGCAGCAGTTAATCCAGGTTTCATTGGTAAAGTAACTAGGTGAGTTAAGAATTTCAAACCTAGTAAGCTTAAAAGCCTGGATGGTGGGATTTCAGTAAGTTCAAAGCACATCCGGCACAAACAGTGTCGGGTTTTGCAGCTAATATGTTAGTAGTTTCAGTATGTGATGTTGCTAAGCGAGGTTCAAAGAGTTAGGAAGAGACTTGAAAGAGCTTGGTAAGGGTGGTACATTAGGTAAAGGTGTGCAGGTGCTCAGAATAATGCAGCAGATTAAGGTAGACCGGTTCATACAGAATCATAAGACAGCTGCTAATCTTGGTGACAGTTGGTGTTGGGATGTGGGTCTCACAAAGGCAACTTGGGATGGTAGTCAGGCACTTACTAAGAGATTGGTAGACACTTTGGACCCAGGTGCATACTAAGATATCAAGATGCACAGAGATAGAAAAGCAGCAACTCCTTTCAACAACAGGCAGGTCCAACTAGAAACAACAGTAAAGATGGCGTATATAAGTTAAAAGATTATACGGTCTGGGATGATACAGATAATCTCAAACATGTAGAAAGATGCTGATATTCTCGCTGAAAAGAGACCAATAGTTATACCTATCGTCAAAGACAAGCTGCTGACATTGGGTGCTGCGGCTGAGTCTTGGTGCTGGTGCTGTCTTAGGTGCAACAAAGGACTGCTTTAAGCCTGGAGTTAATGCAGCAGGACGACAAGTATCAAGACTATCAGCAATGGGTCGAGTGCGGCTAAGTTCAGTAAGGCTGGTGCAATGATTGGTGGTCTAACGGCGGGTGTGATTGCATATAACAGGGAAGTAAGCAGGCGAAGGATAATGATTCTATAACCAGCGACTCAGATATGCAAAAGAGACAGGCACTTAGGGAGAAAGAGCGAGTTGGAAAAACTAATATGACCCAGAGGAGGTATTCTTATGATGATCAGATTTAGACAAGGACTCTATAGTAGTGTGGCTGAGCTGTCTGACGAAGTTGGAAAGCTTCCGCATGGGCTGAGAGAATCAAATACAGTAAAGAATCTAAAGGTCCATTCTTAGTACTTGGTGCGTCTGTGCCTTGCATTAAGTCGTGGCCAATACGTACAACAATAGGAAGAAGAGTAAGGGTGACAGAGAGATTCGTGAGAGAGGAATTAGATGCCTTAATAAACTAACTACCAGCTCAATCAGAACAAGTAATTCAGTGAGGACGTTAAATGCTGGTATAAAGCAAGTACAACCAATACAGGCTCAGCCAGTACAGCAGCAGTTCAGAAGGGTAGATATAGTAGGATAAAAAGTATCTTAGGATAAATAACTAACATATTAAAAATAAATTATTATGGCGAGAAAGTAATTAATGATGAGTTGACATCAGCAGTTTTGGATGATGGTATGATGCAGTTGCTATCAATGCATTGGGCGAGCGTTCAGCTGAATATAATGCAGAGGACTTAGTAGGTCTTCCAGATGAGACTACTGTTAGGGTCAGGCAGCTAAGGCAAAGAGGCAGCGGTTCTAGTCCATGCAGTATCACCAGCAGGCCCAGGTGCAGTACCAGGTATCGGCGGTTAAAAAGTGAATTAAACAATATGATTAAGTTTGAGAGAAAGACTTTAGTAATTATATTTATTAATGATGCGATTAAGGGGCAAGTATTGGTGCAACGGCTGGTGCGTGAGCTAATGTGGACGTGTCAGAAAGTCCTTTCTTTAAAGAGAGGTAAGATGCTTGCAGGGGCTGGTGCAGTGTGTGGTGCAGCACTTGGAGCCTTAGTTGGAACAGCTAGACAGTTAAACGAGCATTTCAATAGGAAGGGTGCAGATATATAGACTTGGCACCAATACTAAGAGAGCTCAATAAGAAGTGTTATCGAGAGGGTCAAGATTATACCAGAGATCCAAAGAAGGCTAACTTACTCGAGTACTAAGGTTTGTCTAGTAATTAGTTCTGATGGTTCTGATTTTAAGATGTGTAGTTAATACAGCAGATGACCCTGAACTAAGAAACTTAAGTAGGAAATTAAGTAAGAATATTCCAGCAGCTCAGGTATCAACAAATTTCGCATCTAACAAATATAACGAAATACGAGATATCAACTGTACGAGATGTTAGGAGTAATCTAAATGCAGTCCTGTCAGTAGTTACAGGGATTTATACAAGCAGATTACCCAGTATATCTAGTAGAGGTTGGTTAATTAATTAAATAAGAATAAATTTAATATGGCACAGTGGAAAGAAACTCAGGAACCATACGTAAAAGTTCATGCGAGAAATTAGAACTGCCTCAGTAAATCCAACGGCAGGTGAAAACTTGATTATTGGTGGTGTTATTGTATCAGATGCAGGACCATCAGTACCAACGTTGATTACTAGCCAGGCAGAGTTCATTGCTACATATTCATACAGGACTTAACTAAGGAAATGTGTGAGTCACTTAATAAATTATATAAGGGAGACGATCATGCAATGTAGCTGGAGACAATGTGGTTGAATGTATCGTCTCGCTGGTTCAAATAACTTGCCTAGTTCGTGCAAGTAAGGCTAGTGATATCTTCTTTTGTAAAACCACTCGTAAAAAGATGACAATAGTGTTTATATTGTACGTGATGGTCAACTGCTCAAGAAGGTACCAGAGTTTAAGTTGGTAGTAGATGTTGATAAAGGATAGTGCAGATCATAATTCAGATGGTTGGGCAGTATCTATCAATGGTGTAAAGTTCACTTGGTAATAGAACAACCGATGAGGGACCACATATGACTAGCTATGTACAGAATCTTAAGGAGCTTGTATCACCTTAACGATACATCAATCTTCTTCAATCCCATCATACACACTTTATGAGGATGAGAAGGCAGAGGTAGTAGCAAGTGACCCCTAAGGATGCAGTAAAGTGTTGTATTCCATGAGGGTTTATGTTGGTGTTGAGGTCCTAGATACAGTCCGATAAGCCGTGGCGTGGATGGTCTCGCGTATGTAGTTTGCGAGAAAGATTGGACGTCAGAAAATCCCGGACAGAAGATTGTGGACCTAAATGGTGCAGCATTCTCAGGATTTAAGCCAGCTAAGAATTATGCAGTGAACAACTATAATTCAAGTACACCACTTAAGGTTCGTATCCGCAGGTTTAATCATGATGCAGTAATTACAAAGGAACTAAGTAAGGCAGATGTAAAATAGTGGTGGTAATTCTCCTATACAGTACTCACAACAGTCTTAGATACTTTCACTAAGAACGGTACAATCTCACCAAAGGCAGATGTGCTCGATCGTGATTTCTATGAGGTAGGTAACTGACCCTAGCGTGACGATGAACCAGTATATTTCAACATAGGGTGAGATTGCTGGTCGTGGTGATGTAACAGTGGATGAATTGAATAAGTCACTAAGATGATTCAGCTACAACTTCCAGATGACTTGAGCGATCTTGGACTTGATTACTTTGGCTACCTTCCTAAATCAAAAGCAGACAGGTTGGATGCCAGTTAAGAAGGATGAGCTTGAGTCTGGTGATCTTGCTAAAGGTTAAGGCATATGACAGTAGCATGATATGAAGGCAGCTACTGCAAGTGTTGGTGATGTGAAGCGGTGGTTGGTAGAGAAGTCTGTTGATTACTATGAGTACAAGACAACTACTACAAGAGACTGGCAGTTGTACAGTCCAAGTGGTGCGGAGGCAGACAATGCTGAGGAGTAGTACAGATCTTACTACACTCAAGGCAGTAGAAGGTGCAGATGGTCAGTGTGCAAAAGCTCAATGAAAGTGGTCAGGTGACATACTATAAGTGCACGAGTTTGCACATCAGAGCCAGGTTGGGTTGAGATGGATACAGCAGGCACTGCTAACTATGACGAATCTTTCACTTGCATCCTTAACAGAGCACATTGTTAAGCCAAAGGTAGGTGATATCGCAAAGGTTGGTACAGAGTCTGAGGTAAGTATTTCAAGTATCAGAAGGGTATTACTCTCGATAAGGCAGATCCAGAGGAGCTTCATGTAAGTCTTGGCATTAATCCTGAGAAGTATTCTATTCTCAATGTTAAAGTGACTCAGATATTATGAAGGCATTTGATAGACTTGCACCCTGATGAGGTTTATCAAACTGAGGGACTTGCTGATTTCAGTTTGTACATCACCAGCTGTTCAGTCAGTATATGGCTAACTTGGCAATCAATGAGAACTACTTCATCCAGTAAGTACAGTGAATAGTACAAACTACCATCGCTATCGCTAATTCAGCAAATAAGTTAAGCAAGGATAGTTATAAGCTTTTATGTTAGTGCACCTTGGGATGTAGACTCAGGTACTGTTGGCTTTAAGTATTATGCAGCACCTAGTACACTTTTTGATTGGGAGGCAGTGGTAGAAATAGAGGCCTTGATAGAGAGTTCGCACCAATTATCAGCCGGACAAATGGTGTAGTACAGTATCAGAAGCCAGTGACAGAGTTCAATAAGAAGACACGCCAGTTGTTATTGAGTAAGAAGATTGAAATACCGTTATGTGGAATAATCAGTCACAGGCTTGGAAATATGAACGACAACTATACAAAGCAGTCAGAGGATAATATTATGTCTGATGAAGCAAATAGCCGTCTGTTCATTCGTCTCAGTAGAGTCATTCCCTAAGATCTTGAGGCAGTTCATTGGTAGACGAATTGGTGAGACACTCTATTCTGATAGGAGTCTGCACTGATTTCTTCTTCCGTACTGAGATCTTGTCAATATCTTATACCGTTGATGCATACCAGATCACAATTGCTAGCATTAGCAATGATGAACTAGCAAGACAGAATAAAGTTCGTGTCTTAGTAGAGGTTCGTTATCCAAGATCTCTCAAGTTTGTAGAGGTTTATAATGAGGCTTACGATATGGGTGCATGCCATTTTGGAAATATTTAAAATTACATAGGTAGTGAGGGTAGGGTAGAGTTTTTCCGCTTACCCTCTACTATAATATATCGTGTAGCTAAAATAATATAAAAGAGCATGGCAGATAAAACATTACTATCAGACTTAAAGAAGAAAGTATTTATTAGGGTCTACACTTCTAGGAATACACAGTCTGGATGAGCTACTTGGAATAAATGACTACGTTAGTGCAGATGAAGTATTGCTAGAGATATTTAAAAGCACTAAGGGAGTTTGAATTAACTACCCTCTCATATGGGAAAGTACTGTCGATAGAGAGCAACTAGTACCATGTGATTCAATTGGCGATGGTTACTATGAACTGAAATCTAACTTTACATCTTGGCTTAAGTGTCTTATACTCATTAAATAGAGTTATCCTAGTATTTAACTCTATGCCAGTATGGAGATAGGCGCAGGAGTTCAGGTGGCACATATGCAGGTTTTGGAGGTACTTCTAGCTATCCGGTCCAGGCGCTTATCATGTATGACTGACTATAGAAACCGTATGTATTCTTGGATGACCTACCACGAGACAGCTATATGCCTAAAAGGACTCACTAGTTATCCGATTATTCCAGACTTTCACACCAAAGAAATCGTTTAATAGTAAATCAGAAAACTCAGCGATGTTCTTCTTGGATGTCGAAACTGGCGCAAGGGAGTACTTCTTTATGGACCTGTGTATGGTTCACTTACTAGACTATATTAGACAGCTAAGGCATCTCTACAATTACAAATATGTCAGTGGATGTATTAAGTAACGTGGATGCATCATACCAGGAACTCGTAGTAGATGTGATAACTACTTCACTACAGTCTGGTTGGTATGGAGAACTATTATTATAAAGATACTATGATTATACTAAGAACTAAGCAGTATTCAAAAAGCAACTAAACTTATGGCAGGTACTAGAAGGTTGCTAATGCGGGAATGACAAAGCTAGACAATGCAGGTCTTAAGGCAGAAATGCAGTTACAGGTATTCACTGGCAAAGGCTCTAGCTATGGTGTAAAAGCAAGGATTCGCCCCTAAGACAGCGATGGAGGTAAAGAGGGATGCGCAGTACAAGCAGTTAGGATATTAAAGGCTGCCCCAAATAAGATTGCAACTACTCCAGTTGGTATGGCAGCTAATAAAGCAGTTAGGCTACCATCAAGAGACCTGACGTAGTAGGTATTGCAGCACTGAGTGAGGCATCTACTCCTATGGGTGCATTGCAATGGGAGGACCAGCAGGTGCAGTGATAGCAGCTCTTGGGAACACCAGTCCTTGCCTATGTTAAGGATCACCTCATTGATTCCGAAAGAAGGTAATACCAAAAGTTGGAGAGAACTGCAGAAAAATATGGAAAGTCTAAGTTTGCACAGAGGCGAGTAGAAGTAAACTAACTTTTCGGAGATCTAGCAGCAAACGCACATATATTATTCCGCTCTAAGTAGTATATGATTAAATTTGAAACAAGAAATTTTTCAATCCAAGAGGGACACTATACAGGACCTAAAACACTTGATAGATTACCAGGTGTATTAGAAACTGTAGGTAAAGGTGCTGGCATTGGAGCTGGTATCAGTCGCAGTAACTGGAGGATTGATGGATGATAATACAGTACTTGGTGGTGCCTTGCACTGGGTGCTAAGTGGGGAACTTTAGGCGGAATTGCAACAAAAGCTCCTACTAAATTACTTCCACAAGCCAATGTCACGTATCAAATACCAAGAAGTGAGATAGAGTGTATACGACGTCAGTTTGGTGTATATCAAGTATGGCTGGTATTGAGTCGGTGAGAACGTAGATAGAGAGGCTAAGATTGAGGAGAAATTTAGCTGCAATGATAGAAACGTAACTGCCTATAAGATTACATTTACTATCCACGACAACCAGGCATGATGTATACCTGGTCTAAAGTGAGGAAGATTTAGATAAGGTTAATAAAGTACTCGATTCATACTGTAGGAAATTCTTTGGTATGGAGTACGATGCGAAAGTAATTAACCTAAACGCAAACTCATATTCAGTTAATATCAAATTCACAAAACTACATGTCAGTATGTGATGTTTATGAGTGGAACTGGAGTAATACATTAGGTACTAAGATTAATCTCCTTGACAATAATGCAATAGTAACAGGAAGAATTACTGAAGCGTGTGGAGACGAGGAAGATAGGAATTTCTCAGAGAATGCTAGTATTTCAAGTATGATGCAGTTAAGGTGATTTGGAGGTGGACTATCTGAGGCACTTACATACATTAAGAGCCCACTTAAGTCTATTCCTGATGTAATTATGTCTGGTATGGATTTAGCAATTAATGGGCTAGGAGCAGATACATTGGGAAAAACTAGGTATTACACCAACTAGAGGAATGTTAAATAATAAGTTCCTCCTTAATGTGAAGAAGAATTATTACATTGAGGGACATCATTTCTCAGAGGGTGATAATAAAGCGCCCGTTCAAATGTCTATTGCATCTGGTATTTTCATGATATCAGCAGTACATAATAGTAAAGAGGATAAGGCGATTGGTGGTGTATATAATCACTGGAAGAATGTGATCAATAAGTCTAAGCTAAATAATGTATCACTCTATACGTATGCAATCAAGAAATGAAAATGAGTTTGCAACGATCCTAAAGAAGATTATGTCATTGGGATTAACTCTAATGTATTTAATAATAAATTCTAACAGTTATGGTTAGTTTTAGGCTAAAAAGAATTTTTCAATCTTCAATAAAATGATAGAAGAAATTAAGAAAAGAAAGCTTGGAGTCTGATGGAGTAGAAGATTTTGAGTAAGTCAGAAAATACCAAAGACTCAATCAGTATAACAGGAGATATTAAGAACATAAAAATCTATCTACCTATGGACTTGGAATATAGTCAGATTAAGATAGAGACTTCATTTGGAAACTGTCTAAGTTCAATGAGGTGTGATTTACGAGTCTAGATAGAAATATTTTTGTTATGAAGCTATCAGACAACTTAACAATTCAAGCAGTATATTAAAACTAGTTGAGTATATTGTTGATGAAGAAGGTTATTGTGACTATCTTAGATAATATATTGTAAAAGTATGGCAGAGAATATGGCATCCAAGGGTGTGAGAGGAGTAATAAATTCTGAGGCTACACTAAAGACAATAAAAAGCACAACTAGTAATGTGAGTACGTGAAGTTCATAGTACTAAGGCCTAAAGAAAATAGTAAGTGGAAGATATATTTGGTGGATCATATTCACTCTGATAGTACACTCTGAGAATGATTATGATGAGTTTACAACAACACTCATTATTAATCAGAACGACACTGAAAGACGTATGGAATAGAAATAGGGATGAGTATGAAGCTAGTTTACAAATGATGGATCTCTTGAGGTTGGTGATGAACTACAATACACAGAGACAAGAGAACATATAGATTCAAGATAACATTAAAACAAGGTTATAGTGGAGACAGAAGATGCACTATTCTCCTATGCGTTGATGAGTATTGTGAGACACTGAGACATGTAAAGAAACTATGGATGAGGAATAAGAAAAGATAATAAAGTTCTCTGGATCCTGTGACGTTTACTAAATGATGAGAAGTCTGTCTAGTGATATCTTTGGAAAGACTTAGGACAGTATGTAGGAAAAATAGCTAGAGAAAGATGGAAATTGGTGTCATGGGTTTCAATGGACGAGTTAAAAAGAACAGTACCACTACTCAGATAAGGTAGAGAAGATGAGGTCAAGCACGGAGATACAGCCCTATCTAATTCAATCATAGAAGTTGGTGGTGGAGAAAAGAGGTGATCTCAGTGAAGGTAGTGAGATGAGAAGGTGTTGAGGAAAAAGAACTTAAGTAGGACTGTTGAGAAAATGGAGTGGTACTAGAAACACCATAGCACTGAGATTGGTACGTTAAAGATAATGGAGAATGAACTTAGCAGGATGTTGATGGGAATTCAGACACAGAGAACAATTACTTGGTAAGGAGTAGAAAGACTAAATGACCTGAGAAATAATGAACTTAGTAAGACAGTAGAGACAATTGGTGATGAGGGGTTCAGACGTTAGGTGGTCTGAGTCGAGAAGATTGGCGATGGTAATAAAGAACCCATGTATTAAGTCAGGAGTAGAAAAGGTAATAAACTCAAGACAACAGATAGTGCATGAGTAAGAATCTTGAGAGAGATCTTAGGAGGAAAGACGTGGGGGGTGCAACCTGAGTCAGTCATTGGCTAGGTAGAAGTAAAATAACCATAAAGACGCAGAGCTAAGTGAGGTTGTTGAGTAAGATAGGGAGAGGAGTAGAGGATGACACACAACGAGAAAGAAGTAGGCGTGATAAAAGATGATGAAGTGCAAACTAAGTGAAGATGTTAGTAAGATAGCAGGTATTCGTGAGTCAAAGCTTGAGTTAAAGTAAGACGAGAGCAGAGATTAGTGATACAAGAGATGTACAGTTGGCAAAGAAGGTAGGCTAGAGAGGATAAGAGGAAGAGCAGCTCCAGCAAGAAGGGTAAGTAAGATGGAGAGCAGGCGATCCAAGTCTTTAGCAGGGATGTTGGTGGGATCAGGAGGTGACAAGAGGATCCAAAAAGCTAGCAGGAAAGTAGAGTAGGATGAGAAAGGAGCAGAACGGACCCCAGACTTTAAGCAGTGATGTTGGTAAGGTGGGTGGTAGCATGGAAAGAGACTCCTAAACTAAGTGGGAGTTGGCAAGATTAGTGATAATTGTAGCGATCCTGGACTTGGTAAGGTAGAGTAAGATCAGTGATGATCATGCTAAATCTGCAGTAAGACAGTTAGTAGAGATGAGGGGATAGAAGAGCGCCTGGCAAACTTGTGCAGTGATGGTAGTAAGGTGAGCCGGTAATAATGAAACTCGAACTGAGGCAAAGAGGTGAAGAGTTGAAAGGAGATCACGAATACCCACTTAGTAAGAAAATAAGTAAGATAGAAAATACTGAAAAAGGATCCGCAAGCTAAGTAAGAAGGTCAGATTAAGATGATGACAAGCGGGATTATCCATGGTGATGTTATTAGTAAGATTAATGACACTGAGGATAATCAACCCGAGTACGGAGATTAGGCAAGATGAGAAGATGCCAGGGGAGAGATCTGGAGCTTAGTAGGATAGTTGGTAAGGTAATTAGTGACGCAGCAACAGACCAGCATACACAGTTTAATCTGGATCTGATGGACTGTATGAGTTCAGTGCTGGCAGTGAATGATAATCAAGGTGGAAATGCTGAAGAACTTGTAAAGAGAGTTGCGAAGTTGAACGTACCAAGAAAGACCAGACCTAAACAATAAAGATCTAGATCTAAATATCGAAAAACAAGGACTTAGAACTTAGTAGGGAAGTTAGTAAGGTGAAGTAGGGGATAAAAAGATTGAGCTTAGTAAGGAAGTTAGTGAGCCGAGATGATGACGTTGGGATTGATGTGCTAGTTAACAAGATGCGTGACTATAAAGATCTCAATAATTACTACCAAAATCTTCTGCACTTCCTACAAGATAAGTCAATAAATAAGGTTGGGCTGCTAGATATCTCTCACTTATGTCTACGTATCTTGAGTGATACAGATTAGTCCTGAGGTATTAAAAATTTGAACGCAGCACTGTACAGGAAGGCTATGATGGTAGCCTAGATTCAGACCACGTGACAAAATTACCTGGATTCGGAATAGACTCGATAAATGCAAATAATTATCTCGGATTTGTGCAGAAACTGTCTTAGGTCGTGGTTGGGGTAGAGGACTTGGTCAAAAGGCTAGGGCGGTACTACTTGATGAAAACACTATCTCTCTGGTATATGAAAGAACAGGCAAGAGAGAAAGTATAAAAGTAAACCGTGATAGACTCCCAGGTAAACCAAGTATTATTACAGATGCAGCTAGAAGTGGACTAAGAGGGCAATCGAGGAGGTTTTAAGAGAATCAAAGATGCAGCAACCGGATTAATACATGGAGAAAGCATTGAGAAGAAATACCCAATAAACCGACCTTATGATAGGAAGAACAAAAAGAGAGGCTGATGCAAGGGGCGATATCAATCATGGACTCAAAAGGCAAACTCTGAAAGGCGAGATCCATTAAGGGTATGTCTATTAAGAGTATTGCAAATAAACTTGTAGATGCAGCAATAGGAAGGGTAGCCAACAAGCCCATCTGATTATCAATTCAATCAGAGACTACTTGGGTAATGGTGGCTTTTCGGGAATGATACAACACTGGAAGACTTGTGTAATGTATCAGATGTTGGTGAAATCAGAACAATTACAGGACTTATTTGATACATTTGAGGAAGAGCCCATACATAACAACAGCAGGAAAGGTAGGTGGAAGAAATAACCCACTGAAAGTAGTGACCCTAGATACTAATTCATACTGGGAGATTATATTTGAGCCATTCATGGGTTTATCAGAGAACGGTGGAAAATCATTCTTACCACCGATCGAAGAAATTAACTTGTGGAATAAGCTGACTCGATGGTGTAATGACTGCTTATAATAGATGGTTGCCGATGGTAGCTTTTGAAATGCAGAAATCAAAACTAACTTCTAAGACTGGCAGGATTATATGATGGTGAAAATTAGCTTCCCAACATCCATTGAGGTTTAGTAATGAATTTGAGGTTGACAATAGCGATGATCAATATAAATCATTTTAGAACATATTTTCGAGAAGTGTATGGAGGTCTCAGTATTTAATAGTGAGGGCTCATGATTTCTTAGACTATGGACAAGATGGATTTAATAACTACGTTGGGTATCAAAAACCATACAATAAAATTACCTCTGTGGATAAAGAAGTTTCATCATATTGCACCTTATAAGACTGTAGCCTTTAAATTGCACTATCTACTGTAGACCTCACAGAAAGAGTATCGTCAATAAGTATGAACTTCTCCTGACAACAAAGATTTCATAGAGGGAGATCTGGTGAAATAAGTCTGGTGGTAATGACTTAACAGTTGCATTTAGTATTGTTGGAAAATCCTGATCACGGTGGAGACAATGCAGGTAGATTCTGATAAAGTAGCTAGTATTGCTGATGAAGTTTGAGTACAATATCTAGTAAGTTTAACAAGACCTATAAAGATCAGCCCAAAGAAAGTAAAAATAATTGGATGAGAGATATGATGAGTTAGGGAAAAACTAAAGATAAACTACCAATCACAAGGTAGCGTGAGACTCTATTATCTTTGCAGAGGTAGTTGATTCTGAGATGTCATTCGAAAAGCCTGTATTTGTAAGAACAATCAGTGAATTAACATTATAGTTCAGACAGATTTTAAGAACTGATTATCTCAGAGAATTAGTAGCATCTGAAACACATTATACTTGACAGTCACTATCTAGACGAAGAACGAGGCTAGATGGATTATATAGATTACAGTACATTCCTTGAGGCGATAAAGATGGATTTTTATAAAATAATCTACCAGAAAAAGATTGTACCAGGTGGATCTATAAGAACGTAAACATAGGAAGGTAAAGGTAAGTATAAAGATATTTCTAGGGGCTATACATTTGATAAACTGATTTGGTTAGATATGTCTAGGTGGTTGGGTGAATATAGAAGATCTCACAGAAACTTAGAACTTTCAAAAACACTGTCACATAGTAATAGGATACACTTGAGGTTATGTCATCTAGAATCACATACTACATACTGTCATCACTGATTTGGTGGAAGTTGAATGTACTACAAAAATACGGGATGAGTACGATGCAGGGAAATATGGATGGAGATTCTATCATTAAAGACACACACATGCATTTTACAGATCAACTATGAAAACCTAAAACTAAAAAGAGTGAAAGTTCCTGCATAATACTTCCACTACTATGACAGTAATATGTTCTACTATGATGACGGTGATAGTATACCTGAAAGAAACCTAGTGGAGATTATTACCATTCAGTTAGGGTTTTCTAGTATTGAGGGACTTAATGATAAACTTACAGGGTCAGGATATAAACTAGTAGGTGATATCTTGTATTGTCCCGTTAGTGTACATATGACTGGTCTGTATAATGTGGAAGGCCTCATCATTGAACAAACAGTAGATATAAACGAAGATACTAGACAAAGCTAAGCAAGGATGGATCTAGAATCAGATTTTGGTCTGGGACGATTGGTAACGGTGGTGTTGGTGGAAATATCACAGTTAAGATTGAACATACAGAGGAGGTACTATTATAAAGTAACCATCGAGGAGGTATAATATAGTAGAAACATTCTTTGGGTATTCATGGACATCGGAACTAGATAGAATAGACAGTATTATAGACAGAGACTCTAAAGATAGTTTACTGTGGGTTAATAGAGACTTATCAAAGGGATCTGGAAGGAATACTAGAAATAACCGTAAAGTAACCACTAGAAGCTGAATATAAGCCTTACAGTGTAGAAGATAAGGATAGCTACTATATACAGCAAGATTGGAAGATCAGGACTTGTAGAAGGTAGTGGGAACTCAGTGGATCTACCCAAAGGAAACTGGGAGATCATATAGGGAAAAACCTAGGTCTCTTCTTAAATGCAGGATACTACTTATATTGACTTTATCTTACTACCAGATCCAGATAATTGCGTGGTAGATGGTAGTTGTAGAGATTAATGTGAGTGGTTACTAGAGTGAGGTAGTAGAGTCTAGGGAGGTCAAGTATTGATGAGTGTAATGAAGGTAGCTACAGGAATAACTATACGAGACGATAAAGCTGAGACTACTTGCTATGCTTCTAGAGATGTGATGAATAGTTCTGGTAAGTATGAGACCAGCTATTATACATTCTTGAGAGGTCTGTAGTGGGTACACTCCTTTACTGGAAATGATATGTCTATACTAGTCCAATTGGAAAAGTGTAACGTATAGTAAGATGACCTACGAAATCTGAGTCTAGTTGAAGAAAAGCCAACTATATGATCGATAATGGGCAGTACTACTACTGACTTACTTTGATGGCCCTAACTATAAAACTTCTGGACTAATGAGAGTTCTGCCTTGGTAAGATGCGAGAACTAGAAAAGAACAAATGAGGCTTACTTATCTCCCAAATGCGAGTGCTACTAAAGGTGATGGAAAGGATACTGGGTGAGATACAGACTAGGTTTTCTATGGTGGGATCATTACTAGATAAGGGTTTAAGATGACCATGAAAGGAACTCTAAGTCTAAAGAATTGACTAAGATAAGTGACCTAGTGAAAAACACTAGTGAGACTTAGATATAATAATAAACTATAACAATGTATAAATTTAATAACTTTAGCAACAGTTACAGATCTTGTAAGAGGTAGTCAACTTAGAGCAAAGTTTATTGACTATACCTCAACCTATCGTGACAACAATAAGGAGTTCTTGCGTGGTGACATGTGGGAGTTTAAAAGTACTCTCAGCTCCTAAGATTGTTTTTATTATCCAGGCGATGATATTGTAATGCACGCCTCAATAGTGTTCAGGTAGGTGTTGATACTAGTGTTACTGGTATTGAGAAGCTGTATGCGTGGTGGTTGTACTAGATTTATCAGCAGACCAACAGACGACACTCAGGTAACTTAACACTGTCATTTGTTGATGGAGAGGATCAGGCATTACATGCTTCGCCGATGACTGGAGACATTTCTGAGTCGTGGACAAAGTACTCATTCCGTAAGGATGATGCTAGTAATGGATTACCAAACTCTTTGCAAACGCACAGAGACTTGATGTTTCGTGAAACTTACTTTCTACGATGTAATTGATTCAGGACGCAGGTATTGATAATAATGGTCAGGCTGGGCAGAGAGTGATCGTTCAGATGTTACACTCTCAGCTAAGTTCGAGCATTATTCATTAGAGTTTAGAATCTCTAACATTACTAACTGGGAGGGAGAGGTAAGTGTTATTATCTTTCCTTCCTAACTCTAACAATTAATAACAGGGATGATAGAGTATAGAGTAGAAACAGTTTTAGGCGATAACGACAGGATGTATATCTTGCACCTGATGGAGGTAGAGGAAACGCGGAAGGAAATTAGGTGCAAGAGTCTGCATTGGGCAGCATCACATAAGGACATACATGAATATCCTAGATGACCCTATATGAGAGAGTCTCGTAGCTGCAAGATAAGATTGCTGAGACTTTTATGGGTGTCTTGGGTAGTATGGGCCCTCTGAGTATTAATCCAGAATTTTGTGATAAGTCTGGCCAATGGAACTACTAGAGATATAATCAATAAAACCGCTGTTGAGTTCTATCTCACAATATACGAGGAGCGTAGTATTTAAGAATTTCTAGTAGAAAGTAAGTCAATGCTCCAGAAACTAGAAAACCATAAGTGCTGTTTAATCTTTGTAAATAATAAAGAATAATATGATAATCGTGAGAAGAAATTTCTCTCAGACGTAGAAAGCTCCAACTAATAAATACGCAGAGACTGAGAAGCAGCAGGCTGAGGACGTGAAACTGATGCGGCAAAGGGCGTACTTGCAGCAGGTGGACTTGGCAGCATATGGCAACAAGACATACACTTAGGAAAGGGTGGTGCCAAGCTAAGAAAAGGAAGGTGGCAGGTGCTGCAGCTAAAGATGCAATCACTTTGGGTGAAATACAGGAAGTTGTGAGATAAGATAAATACACGAGTGTAAGGCCGGGAGGACACAGATAAGGTTACTGTAGGTTCTTGAACGAGGTGTATGAGATTTGATCCTTAACGTTTCTGCAGCTACTGGCAAAAACGGACTTAAAAAGCTCGTAAAAGCATCGGGTAAGAGTGCTGTCAAGGGTGCTGCAATGGGTGGTGTGATTAGTGCGGGACTCTATATGGAGACAAGTGGGAAGAACCTGATTAAGCAAAAGCAGAGAAAGAGATAGACGCCTTGCTAGAAGAGAGACGATTGGCAGCGAGCAGAAAGAGGATTAGGAATATGTTAACAGAAGATAAACAAAGTAACAGTTCTTGGTAAGTTAGCCGGATGTTTGGGATAAATTCTTAGGTTCTGTTGGTAGAGTAAGTTGGTTGGCTATTCACAAAGTTAATAGTCTTCATTATTATAACACTTATGGCGGTGGTTGGTTTCTTTGTAACTCTAAACGATAAGATTACTAGGAAGTTATATCAAAGACAATTACACAGAAGATGAAGAGAATCTAGAGGAGGGATGAATCTGTATATGAGCACTTACACAGTGATGTCGAGACTGGTGGCCAACAATGGAAATAGAAAATCTCAGATCTAGCTCTAAATGCAGATAGAGTAGTGAGTTAGTGTCTCACGATCATACCTGAAAACTACAACAGGATTACACTTTTAGATTTTTCAGTAGAGTGCTATGAGAGTGTTTGCTGCTGATAGAGGCATTTCCAGAGATAGCACAGAATTATCCAAAAATGTGAAAGAACTAGTCTTCATCCTGTGGTTGCTTTTTCTTGGTAAACATAAGATAGTAATTGCTAACACTGATGAAATGGAGAAAATAGATAAAGAGTATACCCACTCTATGATGGTTGAGGATAGTCATTTATCTGGTCTCTATTTCTTACGTAGTAAGCAGTGAGAGATGGGTGTTGCTTGTTGTTAGTTGGACTGTTGATAATAAGAAACTGGTTCAAGTAAAGAAGTAATTGAAGCTGGCACCTTACAAAATGCGGGGTTAAACTAGAGTCCACTCTTAGACTTGAGCTTACTATAAAGATAATGGTAAACTAGGAAAGAAGAAGGAGGAAGTTAGGGAAAGATTAAGACTAAGGCGGAGGAGGGCTTGGATGAGTAAGCCCTTAGATTGCATATACATGAAAAGGTGTGATTATTGAGCTTGTACGGTTGGATTGTAAAACTCCTCCACTCCTGTCATTATGCTCGTTTCAACGTAAAATGGGAACATGGCGAGGAGTGAACAAAGTAATTTTAGTATAAATAAGACAATGATTAGGTCCGTGAAAAGTAGACCCTGATTGGTTAAATAATCACCTCTTTGCACAATAACGCAACAGCTATGAAAACAGTTCCTGAGTTGTATTTCTTTTCATCATTAAATCCTAAAAAGTATGGAAATAAATGTATCCCTCTTGCAAGTGGAGAGTTATGGTTACAGCTTCCCATGTATTTAGAATTAAACCTTTCAATTTCTTAGAAATCTGTGAATTATGTTGAGGGAAAGTACCGGTGATGATCCACTGGGTAAGTATTGACTGATGTTCATGAATTAGTCAGGAACGAGTCCTAATATCAGGGAGTTGTTATATCATGGGCATTTGATGATATTCTATAAGAAGCTCTGTACAGTTGGTGAGAAATCTCAGTTACCATGTGAGATGATCGAATGATCCTGTCTGTGGAAAAACAATTAGTAAGAGTATTGATTTTAACAAGGACATCCATTTCAAAGCAGATCGATGAAAAAGTAATGAATGGCGCTAAGATTGAATTAGGTGGTCATGAGATACTGAAACTATTCAGCCACCAACTTGGAATGATCGTATGAAGTGTTTTAAAGCTCTATCTTAAGTTCAGAAGATAACAGACAGCTTAAAGGTGGTTAAAACTATTGCCCTCATAAAAGACTTTTGACTTGCAAAGATAATCAAGTTGAGCAGGAGGATGCTAGGCACCAAAACACTCAGATATTACAATGTTGATGGCACTGGAGAACTTCCACTACGATAGATTAGAGCGTCCGGGTATTTTGTCGAGACTGTAATAAAGGTAAGAAGCCACGGAGGAAAGGAGGAGCGTGGCAGTAAGTGTTGATTCGCTTGTGTCCTCGATTTCTTTCGAAGAACATCTATGTCAATTGCCCGATTGATGGAACTAAAATTCTATTTAAATCGTTTTCTCAAGGTTGATAATATTGAGCACTATGGACTTGGGTACGCCCTGTTTAAACTTAGAGATACGTACGATAAAATTTATAGAAACATCAAAAGGAACTGACCCTGACTTTCCACTAATTGATTTTGGTGGGCGAAAGGACAGACAATACAAAGGTGTCCAATAGTACAAGCAAGAGATATAAACAGGGTGAGGATATGATGATAGCGAAGGTGAACAACTAGGCACTACTGATTCTTAACCTGTCTAGATAATGAAGAAATAATGTGACAAGTGATAAAGATTTAGAGAAAGAAAACTAGACAGAACTTGCGGGAAGACGGGGAGGAGACCTTGCAGATTATCAAGCAGTGAGGTAATCAGATTCAGGCAATACAGGATCAAAGAAAACAGAACCTTGCCCTTGAACGAGCTGCAATGGATCAAGATGAACAATCTAACTCTATGATGCTGCAAGCGGGTGAAATAGCTAGTATGGCGGGATCTCCAAAGACATGCAGAAGTAAATCCACAAACGCAACAATTACTGGGAAAATATGGACTAGGACAACCAGTACAGTACAGAGGACCCAAAAGGTAGAAGTGTAAAGGTAGTACCAAATAATATAGTAATTAACAATAACTATTACAACTACTACCAATAATGTTGCAGGTGGATCTATGGGACCTACTTAAGACAGCAGATCGGACAAAATAAATTTAAAACATGGGTAAGTAATGCATTCCTTTGCCCAGAAGAACAAAGCTTACGTAGGAGTACAGAGATTTCGATAGACGTGAATTGGAGTCTTATAAGGTGCAAATGGATGCTAAGGAAAATGGAGGTGTCGGAAAGAAATGATGACGACGTGATCAAAGAAATAGTAACTCCAGTGGGTGGACAGTTAAACACTTCTCATGTTATTCGGTGTTGCGCCTTAGCAAAACACTGGACCCAAAGGTACTAAAGAAGCATATTACTTGGGTCGTGATATAAAGGCTGGACTAGATTATTTTGGTGTTGGTGTTGATGGTAGCAACTCACTGGCACGAATGGGTAAAAGGATTTAGAGCCATACTGTGGTTTCTTTGGTGGTGATGTAAGAAAGGGGTGATACAGTGAGGAACGGCACTTGCTTAGCAGGAGTAGGTGAGATCTTATTGACTGCTTAGATGAAATTAGACCATGGATTTGAGGAACGAGGTGCTGCTATGAGCAATTAGGTTCCGGATATTGACTTAAGTAATGATTGGGTCTAACCCTGTCTAGTGTATGGCCGAAATATCTTGGTAGTATTCTCACTGCTGCAATGGTTGACCCGAAAAGGGATTCACAGAACGCACTAAAGACAAATATTAGCTCTCGAGGTATTAAAAGTTCCAATGCAGCGATGCAGAGGATATGTACAACGAATATACTACCTTAGCTACAAAATACAGATGCTGGTGATCTTGCTGTACTGTCGCAAATGAAAATGGACAGAAGAAATGAAAGCTAGCTTGATGAAAGGGGGCCTAGATAGCAGTGAAACCTTGCAGTTCTGTATCCGGCCAAATATCACAGGGTACAGAGATATCATGGGTGCCTATAGAGATGCAGCGTCAACAGGTAAAATTGATACATGCTGGAAGTAGCAGCAGGTTTTCTAGGATGGAAGACTATGCAACTAGAATGGAGGTGTTACTGTGATAGGGACTTCATTCATGAATGTTGATAGTGAGTACTGGAAAACTCATTAGGTCCGGTATGATCTCTACTGTCAGGATGAAGGCAATCCGAGTATAAGACAGAAGAGGAGCTATACTGGAGAAAATGTAGAGAAGTTTTCTTGGGGCTGCAACACAGATGGGAGTTACTGATGGAGTTATATAGATGCAACAGGGCTCAAAAGTTCACTGGTGGTTTTGCTGCTAAGTCTGTGTGCTAACTCGGGCGTTACTAAAGTAAACAATCACTAATTAATAATGCAATAGATGTCATGAGCCTATTATGGATTTGAGGAAAGAGGTTTATTAGGTAATACAGGTCTCTTGGAGCTACTCGTGGCGATAACAAATACAATAAATAGAGCCACCGCAAATGGGTACAAATATAAACTTGTTCGCCTTACATTGATCCTCAGAAGTGGTTTATGACTGACATACTGAACGATTCAGGTGCCAGCTAGTAGAATCTATAGGTTAAGTCTTTCAAAGAACAGAGTGTTGCTGCACTAGTTGATACAAAATTCACTTCTTCTATGGGAGCAGGTGGTGTACGGGCGGCAGGGTGCAAAGTGGTCAGAGCAGGTAGTCCTAAGACTATGTTCGACGTTAATGCGCCCGAATATAGTAGGACTTAGAATTCGAGAACCTACATAACTCAAACCTAGCAGAAGAAAATGCATTCTGGGCTAATTCATCTATAGGTGCTATTAATAACTCTAAGAGACTTGGCAATGGCATTGTAGACGGAATTAATGCTGGTATAGGCTACCACTAACAGAGCTTTAATATATGATAGGTGGGTTTGTTGTTAATATCCACAAATCAACATGATAGTGCTGGTGCTAGATGGAGACAATGCTGCGGGTAGAGTAGATACTGAATATGGAAAGCCAGACCATTCTTCGTAGCTGATGCGTAGAGACACTCGAAAGAATATTGGGCCTAGATCCGCTGCTAGTTGTGCAATGTATGTGAGGACCTAGCGGTAGAGGCAGGACTACATACCAATAACAACTACAGGGTGTACTTGGTAATACAGGGGACTTCCAAACATTTTAGGTGGAGTAGGGTTTACTTGATCGATTGGCAAAAATGGAGTCCACAACCAGAGATATCTTAGCACAACAAGTGCCTGGTCATGCGTATGAATCATGTTAGTGTATGTTCTCTGGTGGAGCTTTGGATGTCAGACTACCTACAGAAAATATGTGAGATTGGTATCAATACAGGCTATCATAGAAGAAAGCAAGGAGTTATTCTCAGACAATAAATAGAGTGAGTTGAAGCAGAGCACTAGGAGATACAGACTCAGGTAACTACGGTGGGCAGAACAACCTTACCATATCTCGGCAGTAATTACAACGATACCTAACACTTTGGGCTTTGGTAGTGGTGGTTATAATGATATCGTGATCTGAGGCAGCGTGGATATACTGGCGGGTAGTTCTGCTCTGGAGGTGGAGGAGGATGGAGGAGGAATGTGGGTGCTCCATCATACGGATTTAGTTCGCCAGTTACTGTATCCGCCACAAAATCCTTAAGGCCGTCTAGAGCTAGCTTCACGGAAAGAACACACAGGGCTAGGTAGTATAATCTTGAACAGAGGTATGAGCAGAAAGAAGATGCGGGGAGTTTAGTAGCTTCTTTACTGCACAAGATAGCTATGAATCTGCAGGTGGTACTAGTCCTGCTGCAAGAAATCATAACTTTGGTGGAATGCAGAGGTGGTAAGAATGTACCTATGGTTCTGTACAAGACTACATGAATGCCAAGCTAAATATGTTCCTCAGTAGATTTAGAGTTCACTTACCTTGGCTAGAGATTTTGGAACGTTCATTATATGAGTCTTGGTAGAACGCCTCTTACGCAACAGCTCCAATAACAACGAGGGACAGATCTGTGTGAAGCTGACCCATACACACATACCTGTGAAGAGGTGCTGCTAGTTATCTTAGTGGATTCTAATTCAGTATCTTTCGACCCAAATGCGCTTGAGCAGTGCAGCGGGAGGTGGATTTGATGTTGTAGCGGTATTGCAGGATCGGCTGGAGCTGGGTGGACGAGTGCATCAACAAGCGGACCAATACCTGCAATCGGTCAATACGCATTTGACAAGTTAGAAGTCAGACGCAGAACTAGCAAAAGAGAAAACAACTGCTTGACTTGAAGCAAGGGCCGAAGCTGGTGACTTTGGAAACAGAATCAGATCTACTCTTAAAGAAAGAGGTGTTAAAGACTACAATGCATTTGAGAAATGCGCAGGGCTTGATGATAAAGGTAGACTGTGCAGTAGAGAGTTGCCGCTTTGGAATGATGCAGGAACCTTCTTATGGCAGAGTTAAAAGCAGTTAGCAACATGGGCAGAGTAAAGACATGACAACGCATTCTCTAGGCTTTGATGGTAGAAGGATCTGAAGGTGAAATGCTGGGGCTTAATACTGGCGTCTTTGGAGAATTGAAATATGTCTCCAGCTGATTGCGTGGGTCAGAAAGAAATACCTGCTATGTAATGCAAGAGGGTGGTACGAGTGAAGCAATGGAGTATATATATATGGACTTACATAGAAAGAGGATGCCAAGGGGTTCTTATGATCGATAAGAACTCACTCTAAATTCATCGTGGACGAAGGATTTATCACCAAGGTCAAATAAGTAAATACAATACAGAATAGGACAGATGCATTACAGAAAACAGTTAGAGTCTGAAGACAGTCCAGAGAAGTATCGGTGGAGAAACTTGGTCAACAGATCGAAATAGAAAGGCAGTTAGAAGAGAATGCCCTAGGGTAAGAGTAAAGGATATACATGCAAGGAAGATTGCCAACAACAACACACTGAAGAAGAGACTGCGAGATAGAAATAAGAAAGCGGCGGAATCTCGATAGAGTATGGCATGATCTGAGAAAGAGAAAGAGTCTTGCTCGCAGCTGTGCATAGGAGATCTTGTATCGAGGCTGGCAGTGCTGAACGATAATATACCACTTGCTGCAAGCGCAATGGGCGAGGCTTATAAGAGAGACGCAGGAACTCGACGTGCAGGAAAAGCTTTTGAGAGCGAAAAGAACAAAATTGTAAAGAGTTGTTCTGGTACTCGGAGATGCAGAGACTCAGATCCTCTGATGATGAGGTAGCTTTCGATGAGCAGGTATCAGAGGCAACTAATCTATTTTAACAATAGCTTTGTCAGGATGGCATAAAATCTATTCTCGAGAGTTCTGCTAGGGTTTGCATCTGGTATAGGTAATGCGCTTGGTCTGCCTGGAATCACAGCTAGTTCCTTGCATTACGTAATTTCAATTGAGCATCTTTGTGGCCATGCAGTGGTGCAATGCAGCAAATCCAGATGTAAACTCAGCAGTAGTAAGTGCAAAGTGAAGGAGACAATTGCGAACAAGTAATTTGAAATAGAAGCTCAAAGAAAAGGTTTAGTGAAATACCATCAGTCAAGAAAAACTAGCATCAGGAGACTATAGTAGGACTTGACCCGAATATGCAAACTGATTCTTATGCCCAAAACCACAATTTGGAAAGTCTGGAAAAGATGGCAAGACCAGATCAGAACCTTAGACTTCTGGAGGAGATTAAGAAGAACCCTCCCTAAGAAGGGCGATACATACTGTCTGACACAACAAAGCAGCCAGGACACCATGCAACAGGTGGATTTACTAGTTGGTGATACAGGACAGGCAGTTGAGTTAGTGTACATGAAGGTGAATGGATCGCCTCCCTGAGAAATGAAGTTGATTCTAATAAAGACCTGTCCGTGTGCTTGATCAGGAGAGAATTTCAACACTTGCTGGTAGAACTAGTAGGGCAAAACATTAATAAAGATGCGGTATCTAATAGGGGCTAGTAAGTATGAAAAGATTTCTGCTGCTGCTAATCAGGTATCCTCTGCTTATAATGTCAGAACTAGTAGGAAAGCAGGATCTAACTAATCAAACTACTTTCTAAGATTGCTGGTAACAGCACTCAGAAAGAAAACAGTAAAAGCTCGAGGATGGACTAAGTAATGAAACATAATAATAGACAAGACTGGAGAACTTAGTGATTCTATTATGATCTCCAACTTAGAAACCCCTATGTTATCTGTTGGGTCTATCGGTACCTGGGAAGATCCTAATAAACCCTATAGATGAAGTGTCAGAATTGGGTTGAGTTTCCAGCAGACCTACAAGAGGAAGATTCTAGACTATTAGTACTAGATGAGAAGAACAGTGCGGTGAAACATCCGTACTGTAAACTTCCACTATGTAGATCTATTATTAACCAGGATTTTCTAGCTAACTGTCAGCAAATGAATGGACTGGTTTAGCGGAGATGAAATTGGATCGTTCTGGAATTCAATGAGACCCTAAGGCGCGCGTATGCTAAGATCTTTGCAGGCTCTACAAGATATGGTGAAAGTCAGACATGTTTGAAAATGCAGATCGTCAGCTGGAGATAATGTAGCAGCGACAGTGGGTAGAATTTCTAAGATCTTTACTGAGGCTGCGGAGTGGGTTGTCATGGCAGGCAAAGTGACTCTAGCTAGGGCACTTGATGTAAAGGGTACTAGATTCACATACTATGAGCACTGGTACAGACTTTGGTGGTAACTTTCGGTATGAAATTTACTATCTGTCCAACTATTAACAGGTAGATACACTAGTTGATAGACATGGAGTAAATAAAAGATAAACAATACCTAACAGTAAACTGATCAATTAATAGGGCTCTTACCTTATGCGGTGAGTGATATGTACCTGTTAAACTAAAGCACTGGGACAAGACGTAGAGGATTTTTGTTAGTACTGTTGTAAGGCAAACCCTCCCGCCGGTTTTGAGGCCGATATTAGATGATGGACCTAATTCAGAAAGGTACATTGAAACTAGGAATTGGACCATTTACTATGCGACTAGAAAACTTAGTAATCAGTAATATCAGTATCAATGAAAGCAAGGAGATGGTAAAAAGATCCTTTTCCGGTAGTGGTAAGATCTCCCATTATTTGCTGAAGTTAACATCATGCTACGTCCGGCCCCCTAAATATTCGGCGGTATCACTGAAAGATTTATTAGTGGTAGAGCTGTGCAGTACATGAGTCAGTCTGCAGGAGGTAGAGAGGTGGTATACTGAATGAAATGAAACGATCACTAGAAAAAGGTAAAGGCATCAAATCAAAATAGACTACCAAATGTATAAGAAATCAAGTAGAATTGAAAGTACTAAGCAGGATCTGAAAAATTATATCGAGGGATGATGTATTTAACTCTGTACTTCGATAAGTCTAAAGAAGTTCGAAGCAGAGAAGGAAACCATACATTATTAAGACATACAATTTTAGACCAGACCCACTGCAAAAAAGATATACGGAGATACTAAGTATAGGACTCCTTATATTAACTTGTGCAGTAGGTCTTGAATCTTACAAAAGGTACAGTCTTGCAAAATGTATACCTCAAATTCAGTGATCGATAAACTCCGGTTTAATGGAATGTAAAAGGGATGAAATATAAAATTCATATAAGACTAGTGTTGATTTTCAGCCCTGGTTTGATTCAGGTTACGTTTCAATCACTCCACTTATATGGAAGAACTTGGTGGAGAAACTAGCTAGAGGTGAAAATGAGACTTGAGAGCGCGAAAGTCTGAGTCACTCAAAACTAATAACGGAACAAATACACAGGCACTATCTGCACACTAGGAACAAGAAGGAGGTCTGATCTATAATATTCCCGTGTTCATTACTAACAGATGGCCTTGAAGAACTGTCTGAATATTGAGTTTGTTTGCGTAGACCATTTCTTTCGACGAAAAACATACCTCTGTCTGGGATAGTATTGAGGATTCTATGAGTGTATGTCCAGTGGAAAAAGTTGATCTGCGATGATGAGACCAGACTTTAAGCAAAGCAGCTTAAGCCTATCAAATCACGAGACACGATCAAGATTTTCACCAGGCGCGTATGTCTAGGGTATATAAGGAAATCAGTATCTTCACGTTTGGACCAGAAGGACTCATGATAAAAGAAACTATGGAACTCTCTGATTCATATGGAGTTCCAGGAGCCAGAAACTCATAATACACTGCTGAGACTCAGACTTCACACAAGAAACGTGCCTTTAGTAAGAAATATCAATCGGCACTCTATAGTAAGGTTAAAATATCTGGGAAGAAAATATAAGGACGTAATGCCAGTAGAGTCCCAGAGAGTCCCACCTACAAAAGAGAGGCGCATTGAGCACTTAGTACACGAGATTACTGCAGATGAGTGAAAACTTTGAACTATATACCCCAGCGTAGACTACTCTGGACATGTTTCAAGAAATAATCATAACGCATCGACAAGTACCTAAGTTTAAAATAGGTGATGTGGTTGGAATATACAAGAACTCGAGGGACAACATGGATTCTAAGATGTAGCCTTTTCAAAGTATTACCTAATCAAGTCAATGAATTCTTTATCGCCATTGATGAGTTCAGATTATGTGGCGGATGACGGATAGCCATACAAAGTGGACAACAAAACTAGTAGGACTTGAAGAAAATGGTAAGATCGCATTAGGTAGTGAACAAAATCCAACTAAGAATGATAATACTAGAAATAAGAACTATAGGAGCAGTAGACCTAGTGACGGTGCATTACTGACTGTACCTGTAGCAATAGGTGGGGCGGCTGGTTGGCTAAGAAATTTAGGGAAATCAACCTTCTAACTTGATGCATTAGTAGATTTATAACCAGACAAAGAAGAGGCACACTATAGGTAGCCTAGTCGGTGATACAGGCAAGCTACTAGACTAATAATCCACAGTATATAATAAGATTAAAAGTCAACTACTGATAACTATGCCTCACAGGGTACACGCTATAGATATTCAGTTTCTTACAAATTAGAAAAGAAGGCGTATAATACATCGGGAAACAGTAAGGATCCCAGAGATTATATACAGGGGAAAAATGAAAATGGGTACACTAATTGATAATCAAACATAAAGAATGGAGAACTATATATCTACGATGGAGAAGGTAGATTGAAGAAGACAACCCTAGAAAAGTGGAAAAATAAGCTATGATAGTATTAAGAAATAAATCCTTTGCACTTCAGACTCTAGAAAAGGTATTGGTTGGGTAAATGATAAAACGGTAAACTTGATTCTGAAAAGTATTTTAAAGCTGCGAGGGATGCGGCTGATAAAGCACGAGGAGGCTGAGCGATAGAGGAGATCACTAAAGAGTTCAAAGAGAGCAGCTGGTATGGGTGCACTGAAAGATAACCTGGAAAGCCGCTACTAGATGCAACTAAGTATGGTGGCCTTGTCTCGGCGCAAAATTGGCACCTAGAGCAATCATAGACTTAAGTGCAACTACTGGCGCCGATAGATTAGGCCAGGTGGATGCTGAGAGATACGAAGGCAGGTAGAAAAAGTAGTGGCTATTGCAATGGAATATGACCAACACTAATAAAACACGCAGGTAAAAATCGGACTAGCGGCAGCAATGGTGAGGAACAGGAACACACTATCCAAGAGTTTCTAAGAAGGTAAAAAGTGCTGCCCTAGGTGCTGAGATATTTACATGTAGATAGAATCAAGAAGAGAAATAAGAAGAAGTAATGGAATACAGTATAGGAACAATTACAAAAATACTTGACCCAGACCTTTATACAGTAGAAGTAGATATCCCTGGACGTAATCAAGAACTACGTGCATTTCCAAAGAGAGAGAAGTGGATGAGCCAAGAGTAGGTGATGTGGTGGTATTACTTGAATTGGATCCACATACAAATCCTACTACCTCTACGAAAAATTAAAGGAGAATAATTTCATTGGTATACAAGGTCAAGGGGAAGATAATTAAGATGACAGAGTCTGAACTAACTTTCTCGGAATCTGGCCCTGCCAGTGAATATAATGATAAACAAGAAAAAGATACTACACCTGACCAACTAGCTGGATAAAGAATTGATCGGTCGAAATATCAACATTAAGACTGATGGAAAACTTGGACTAACAGTAGAAGGCAGTGCAGAGGTGGAATGTAAAGGTAGTGCAACTATTAAAGCGCCGAGTGTAAAAATAACTGGCGGAAGAATTAGAAACACAAAGGGAACAGCAGGAACAGATATGAGTGGGCCCTTTAACTGCATACCAACATGTCCATTCACCGGCGCACCACATTCAAGAAGTATCGTAGAGTGGAACGTGGGCATGATAATCTTAAAAATAAAACTTTGCCCTGCTTGAGAAAAACAGTACTATAAAAATAACTGGGACAGACTTAAGCATGGGTGGTTTGGTACATCGAAGGAAAGTGTTGACAAGCATAATAACTACGTAAGCAAACATAATGCAGAGGAGAAAAAGCCAGTGGACTCTAAAAATAACCCTCGCCAGTACCTCATCGACCTATAACCTCGACACAGTTACTAAAAAGACTTGGGAATTTGAAAAAGATGTATGGTATAAGACTACCACAAGAAATCTATAAGTACGTAGATGCAATAAAAAGTTTCGCAGGACCACTTAAGAGCTGGATGGTAGGTAAGAGATGATCTGGATGTAAATCATATACTTAGAACTGATAATATCATATACAGGCTAGACTCAGGATTATCAGAAAGAGTATGATAGCGTAGAAACTTATAAGAAAGATATGGAAAGTGATGGTGAAATAGTACTCATGTCAAACATAGAGTATGATTACTACTTTATACAACACCAGAAAATAATACCTGGCACGTTACATACTCAAACAACGACGTAAACAACTCAAAGACCTCATCTACCTTTCTTAAACATGAGATTGAGATAATGAAAACTACCACGACGAAAAATGCAGTGGGTAGGAATGAAGATACTCAAAAGAACTTAGAAAACTTTTCGTATAATCACGTAAAAAGTTAGCTATAAAATTAGGGGCTGAGGAATAAAAACACCTCGGCCTCTGATATTACTCCTTTCGTGCTATTTTAGAGATAAGCTCCGCACCCAATTCGCGAGAGCCGCCTGCCAAAAGTCTATACCAATATTGTGACGTTCCCCCATATGTGTCACCTAGCCTCTCGCTCTTTGCTCAAACCTTCACTCCTCCTAAAGTCGTCGGTTCGGTGCTGAGGGGCTTCGCTAGGAACTTGAAGTAAGGGGATGAATACACAATTTGAGATTTAGGGGCGGAGCAGCGCAGGACCATAAATCGATGCCAATAGAGAATAACATTGAGGAGTGATAAAAACAGTGCTATCCCGAGGCTATATACTCTAAGCTATATTATACTTTTCTAGCATTTGAAATGTAACTTTTTGTTGTTTATACCACATAGAAGACTTACTAGTGAGATACAGACCGATGCAAGAGTGACCGAAGGAGTCTCTGTGTGCAGGGCTAACAGGGTGAAAGCCAAGTTAGAGAGAATATTTAATAATTAAATAACAGTAGATTTTATGCTGAGAAAGTAGTAAAACGAAGATCGCGGAAGAGTGATCATTACGGAGATACCAGCTGGTTATAGGTATGTGTCGGATATACCTGACTTCAAGCTTCATGATTTCCCACATCCTGAACAAACAAATCCCAGGTGTGGGGTTTACTGAGATGTATTAGAATGATGAAAATGTCATCTTGTGTAGTCCTAGAAAAATCTCCTTCAGAACAAGTATGATCAGCACAAGGATGAAGTTTTCTTAGTTGTGAATAATTTGAAGGATCCAAAAAGCTGATAAGGATCTAACTAAAAGTAGATGAACCTAGGTATAATAATTACGAAAACAAGGAGAAGATTAAGAAGAAGGAGGAACTTGAAAAAGGCGAAGGAAAATTTCTTTCAGGGGCTGACGAAGAAGTTGACTGGTTACGTTAATAAGTGCCTGTTTGATGAGAAGCCGGTAAAAATCCTTGTTACTTATGACTCTTATAGGCTGGTTAAGGAGATTCTCAAGTTCAATTATAGCAATGTTGACTTCAGAGTAGTAGTAGATGAGTTTCAAAAGTATATTCACTGACAGTAGTTCAAGTCAGATACAGAGATGCAATTCATGGATCACTTACAGGGCGTTAAGAAAGTATGTTGTCGTAAATTGCAACGCCTATGATAAAAAGTACCTTGATATGCTGGAGGGTTTAAAGACCTTCCATACTATGAGCTTGATTGGTGTACATTAGATAAAGCAGAGTAGATCAACAAAGCTAACTGTTAAGAACTTAGTATCGGTTTATGCAGAGGCTGGTCCAAATTATTAAGTCATACTAGAAAGGAAAGTTTGAATATAGGTATGTAAGAGATCCAGAGGCGATAACGAAGATGTTAAAAATAATATCAAGGAGGCAGTGTTCTATGTCAGCTCTGTTAATAACATTACTAGTATTATCAGAGCAGGATTAACGCCAGGGCAAGTAAATATTCTGGTGGCAAATACACAAGAAGGTAGAAAGAAAGACTAGGTCAGGAAGTTTGACATTGGCAGGGTTCCACTAAGAGATGAGCCTAGGAAGATGTTTACTTTTTTGTACTAGAACAGTTTACCTTTGGTGCACTGCTCCGACAATGCTAGGAGTTTTATTATCAGTGATGCACTGATAGTACTCTGGCGGTTGATATTACCCAGATCTCCCCAGATACTGGGGACGTCAGAGGTAAAAAGAGAACCCCCTGGAAGAATGAGGCAACGCTATTCTTCAGACCAGTCTTAGATAGTAATGTAGTAGCGGAGGGTATTTTAATAAAAATAGCAAAGACAGACAGTGAAGTTAGTAGGTGTTTTTGATGAGAGTGATGCGAGCGAGCAGGAGGCTTTTATCTGAGGGTTTTTCAAGATAATGCTAAGTACGGGCATTATAAGAGGAACTATGCGTTAATCAAGTGAAGAATCCTGATGGTGGTATTAAAGCTTGTACCAGTACTTAATAAATTAGTAAGGGTGGCGGAGCTTAGGTCTTATGAAATGCAGCAGGTTGATTATGCGAATCGTTTACTGTCTTCAACTGAACTAGGTAAAGGTACAGTAATATTGAGCTGCTGAGAAGTATGCCGAATAAAGAGTATGAGGCAATGAAAGATAGGAGGTGAGATTAAAAAGTATGTATGTGAGATATTTCAATGGTGGTGAATTAGAGCCTCTACTTGACCTACTACCTGATGAAAGAGTTTAAGGGAGTACATTTGACTGTTCTTGGACCTGAGAAGTGTAAGGCAAAAAGTTATAGAATTACTAAGCTTGAATGATACCCTAGCGTTAATAGTGTTTGATGATCTATAGTAGGGGATAAGGTGGTGTCAACATTTTGAGGGTAGGTAAAGCTTACTACAAGGCAGAGATTAAATCAATACTTGCAAAGCTTTATAAAGAAATCGGCTATAAAGTAACACGCAAAGGCTAATGACCTCGAAAAATACTATAAACTGAGAAGGACGTCCGTACTGACGGTGGTAAGAGTAGCAGGTTTTAAATTATTAGAAAGATTAGAGGATGGGGACAAAGAATGATTTTGAAACAACAATTCTGCATGTGAAGTGCCCTACCGTTTCTTTATAGTTGTAGATTAACTGTCTCATCATAGAGAATACAGACATGATATTGATTCGTGTACTGTGTTCTAATATGTTTTATGTCGAAGAGTAGTTTTGCAGGCCTAATTGTTTCTCATCTCAACAGTCAGGTGGGTAGTAATGGCAGTAGTTATAATGGTTCCACAGGATATATCAGGTCTTGCGATAAGTGGTGCAGTGACGCGCTATTAGTAGGGAACGTAAAGATTTCTATTTCTTATACTGGTACTGATCCTAGTGGTAAGCCGGATGTGTAGTGACAGTGTAGGTGTAATGAGGATACGTAACTCCCCCTTTTCGAGACTACATTAAAGTTGGTTGGTCATTGAGGTCTAACATAGTGAGTGGTCTATGATTTCAGTAGTCTGGTGTGTAGTGCCAGTTTTCTCCTACTCCAGCATTTAGACCTGGATTGATTGTCCCCGACCTTTATAGTATGTTAGGGGGACGGAAATAAGTCAGCCCAGATTATTGCATGGGAGGGTATTTAGTAGTATCTTAGTCTGGCTTAATAGTATAATGCCAACCTACCCAGCAACTCATCTTAGTAGTACTGGTGTTGTGTGGAAAAGTAGCAGTAGGATGAGAGATATTTTATTAAGCACAGGTTCGAGTACTAGTAGGTTGAGCTATACATGTTAGACTTACTCAGGGCTGAACATATCAATATTTAGTGGTGACACCCTAGTGCAGTGGGTTTTAATATCATCACATCAAATATACATAGGGACGAGCTACTAGGGCAATTGAGTCAAGATTACAATTACTAGTAGAATATTAACAAGAGAATGGGCTTACCTGGTTACACCCATGAAGATTGACAGTGTTGAATTAGTAGGTCCATCTAATGCTCGTGTAATGGTGAGTATTAACAGCACCAAGGACACAGTAGATATTAATTTATAGTATAGAAATTTACAGATTACATTAACAGTACTACAATTGCCAGAACTTAGGGATATACAGGTGATAGTATTGAAGTGCTTGTTCAATTATTGGCAAATGCATCATATATCAGTGAGGTAGAAAATGTTGCATACTTACAGGAATCGAGTCTTGAAATCTAGGTCTCATCAACTCAGATTCAGCAGCACTGTATGGATAATATGTACAGTGTATTCAGAGGGTTATGTCCTAGGGTAGTTATGAAATTCGTCCTACCTCTTACTCATGACATTGAAACCATTTGATCTTATTCAGCAGGTTCAGGTTTCAGTGTATACTATCTTGGTTACTATAAGCTGATTTCAACTAGCAATAATAGTGGTATAGCAATTCTAGTAGGTCAGTGAGAGATAAAGTAATGTAATAAGCGGCTAGTGTTATTAGCAGTAGTAGTGAGAATAGTGGCCGGAAGAGAAGTAGAGTGAATAGGGGCGGGTCTAGTGAAGTTGATTATTCTGAAACTATCAGGCCTAGATAATCTTAACCCCTGATATCCGGGGAGTTTATCTATAGTGGTGTTACACTAAAGCCTAGTGTTAGTACTAGAGTCTTATATTATCATCTGCTTAATATCTACCGTACATCAAGTGGATAAGATGGTTAATACTAGAAATACATACTACATTGATTGTCCATTGATAACCAAGCAATGATGTACTAGTTAAAGGTAAATATGGTGAACAGGCTGAGGTGACTAGAAATTTTGCTGATCACATACTAAAAGACCAACTACGTATGTATTGACTTGACCTTCCTAGTTTTTGGTAGTAGAATATATACAGCGAATTATTTTTAGTACCCTTGATAGAACAGATAGGAGTGATTCAGTGTGTACTGAGATTAACACAAGGATCAACGCAACATATTTTGAGTGGTCTAGGTTGGGAGGACTATAACCAATCAGAGATTCGCAGACTATCTATGAGGCGCAGAACTGTGTGGGATTTAATGATACCTGGCTCACGGCTAATATGTCATAGTGAGTTGTCGGGCAGTGGTCTTTGTTTTTATCAAGGAAGTAGGCAGGGATGATCTTAACACAATTCACTACAAGGCAAAACAGAAATAGGTATGTGAATAGTATGGGTAGCAGTAAATAATGATATTGGTACTATCTTAGAGGAGAACTTCCCACAGTACGTAAAGAATGGAGGTACTTCTTATGTCAATACGCTGGTAACAATTCAGGTAGTGAACTTAAAATCTATTACATACCAAAGAGATGAGTAGATTAATTCGATACTAGTGATGATCCGGGTAAAGGCGTTAGTAGTATTTCTGATTTTATTGAGAAAGGAGCAGGCATACTATATAATCACAAAGAATATTAAAGTCGAAAGGGAGATAGATATACAGCGGGTTTAATATATCACTAGAACTTTGAAACAGTACTGAGGACTTGATGGTAGTATTGGTAGTATCTTAAAAGATTACATACGAGAGAAAATACTGTCTTCAACGATACAACAATAGAAGGTTAAGTCATTCGATAAGTTCAGTAATATAGAAAAGAATAAAATGTTCGGTATTACATTCTTAGATTCTAGGGTCAGGTAGTAGAGATGTCAGATATAGACCCAATTAGTTTCTTGCTTTGATATTACCTACATATGTTAGTACTCTTGTCTCACATACACCAAGTAATTAAGGCAGTAGGTTGTGAAAAATATATGCCAAAACACTAAGAGAAATTAAGATCATCGAGCAGTTTACCAGATGATGACTTTATGAGTGAGGCAGTAGTGAGATGAGTTCTTTTAGTGATTTTCAATGGAGCTTAAATATGATCAGTTAAGAGATTCCTAGGCACATATATACCGAAGAAAGATGATCAGACCAGTGAAGATTGCTAGTAGCAATATCAATTACCTGAAGTATTTTATAGTAGTCAAAGGTACTTAAGGTATTTGATTATCTCTTGTGCTATGGTGTGATTGATTCAGATGAGATAAAGTCAGCTACACAGCTAGGGTATTAGTATTGAGATTGGTGAAATCTTGGTGGGGAAAGATTTATTCTGTGGTGCAATGAGGATTTCTTAAAGACATTACTGTATTTTGAGTCTCTTGAAATTATAATCAATAGTGCTGGTATTAACAGTATGGTAGTATTGTTAATCCACTTAGGTCATGGTGAAACATACTATCAACATCATATAGCAGAATAATTATGATAGTGAACATAAAGATAACTTGCGTGAATTAACTTTTTGGCAGTACTTGAAAAGTCTAAAGACCTGAACAAGAGTTTAGTACAGATTCACGAGTAAGTCCAGTTATTAGGGGTCGTGATTTTGCTGAGTATGGTTTGAGTTTATTCCAAGTAGTATAAGTTTAACAGTGATCCAGCTATTAATTATCTGTCGGAGAAGTCTAGAGAGGTGAGTAGGTCAAGTATAGATGACTTAGAGGAAGGTAGAGGGCACATTTTTCCCAACGGGCTCAAAAGTAAAGTAAGGAGGAACGTGTGGTTATTTTGGAAGTATTGACATTAATAATCAAACCTTAACAACGATCAATATTCCTAGTGGCTATGATACTGTTTACTTATATGATTCCTCACCCAGACCTAACGCTGGAACCAGAAACAGTTGGGGCTTAAGTTTTACCACTCTACTTGGAAGGTCTGTATTGGGCTGGGTAGGATGAGGCACAGAGTAAGAAATTGTGGCTTGTCTTGGTGAGGATGGTAAGGTTAGTAATGCTTATCTCATCTCATGTGGTCTGGGAGCGATAATCCGGAGAGAGCTTATGTCAGTACTTGTTGAAATGACAAGAAGAAAGAGATAGATCACAAGGTAGACATAGTAGGATCTCTTTGGTGGAACTGATATTGTGGTAGATAAGAACAGTGATACAATCTTAGGTAATAAGAAGATTAATAAACATCCTATCTTATCATCACTCTTAGGAAGGTTTAATCCTTTCAATGGTATGAACCAAGGAGGATATGGGAGGGTAGTAATATCATAGAGTATAACACAGATTCACTCTATAATGTCGCACTAAAAGATACTAGTGATCCACACCTGTATCTGTAATGAGATTAACGTGGAAAACTTATCTGGGCACATAAGAGAGAGATAAAGATATTAACTACTGACCCAACTACAAGTGCTATGAAACTAGCAGTGAGGTTTAGGTGTGAGGGAAAGTCTTGGGTACTTACTAAGAACGCTCAAGTAGTAGTAGGTGGTCAGACATATACAAACTTACTAAGACAGAAAACATAAGTTCTCCTAGTATAGATGGAGGTTGGATGGAGATAGTAAGTACGGTCATAATCCTTTTCATACAGCATGCTCAGTAGGTGCTAAGTATGATGATAGTTTTATTGGAGTTCTCACTAGTTGATAGCCATATAGGAAACATACCAGGCATTAGTTGCGATAGGAGGTGGATCTTAGAGGGTAGACTTAAGGTTACCACAAGGAAGAAAATATCGGTGGTAGTGACTCTCACAGGTGGTGGTACAATACTGGAACAGAATCTTGAAATACAGGATGGACAGAGAACATTAGAGTATACCTGTTAAGTTGGGAAATTACCATCGACTGTACCTTGTAAAGACTGAACCTGGCAATAAGACTGTATGAAGGTGATAATAAGCTAGTCAATAATTTACTCAGCAGCTCTTCCATTATAGTGGTGGTCTAGTCTATTGGATAATTACTATAGATTGAGTGGAATCTTATTTTGATGGAAACCTATTAATAAATCTGGACTTAAGCAGTACGGTTTGTCATGGAATGAAGTGGTAGAGGAATGGAAAGCAATTCAGTTTACTGCCCTGATGATTTTAGTTATTAAGTGCAGATACAAATACTCCTACAATTATGTGATGGAGGTATTGGGTGTGGTCTCTTATCAATGTGCACAGAGACTAGTGCTTAGTACCAGTTGTAAATCTTAAAAATAAATGGTACCAGCAAAGCCAAGAAGTATGTGATAATGATTTCTATACTAAATTCAGACATCCACTAGATACCCTATGTTGATGATTGAAAAGAATTATAAAAGTCTTGACTAGTGGATATTCATTTGGTGTTTATAGTGGTAGATGATAGCCTGTTGGGTATGATGGAAGCTTTATGGACTCTCAGGAATTCAACCGGTGAGAACATTTGTAGTTGAGGACAGGTAATAACTTCTCATTCAAACTACTGTAGATCCAAATAAGTATGAATTTGGTAGTATTGTTCCTAACTACTACGACCCATATGGGTCAGATCTAGTATCTTACCTAAGACTACAGGTGAATTTATTGAAGAGTTAAGCACTGAAATTTAGTGACCTTGAGTTACTTTATGTAGATGACTTAGTTGAGAAGAATGCATTTCTATCTACACAGTGGGCTTAATTCTAAGTCTATGATAAATATTGCTAAGTTTGATGGATTTGGTAAATGGTTATTCAAATTACACAATTATGGGAGGTTCTAGGTTTACTATCGCATCAGAACAGCATATGGGTGCAGATTAAGATGCTAGGGATGATGATGCCGACTTATTATCCAGGTGGTACACATTAGAGTCCTACGCAGAATAGATTTTATATTCAGGCACAACAGTTCCGTATACATCTCTTAATTCACTTGTTTAAATCAAAGGGGCGGTAGACGATAATAATAAACCAATACCGGGGAGTGATTATGCGGAACACCGGGTATTGGTAAGTATGGTTCCTTAGCGGAGAAGAACTTGACTGGTAAGCACGATGTCATTATTATTAGTTTGAGGCATCCAGTGGGTTCAACTAGTATCCATGAAGGAACTATAAGATTTTTATAGGATTATGCTGATAATAAATAATAAAAGTATTATGGAATCTCACAGGTATAACCTCTAACGTCGAGGTTTGAACCTGGTGATTTTTGTACTTGATGAGTGAGTACTCTACAAGGTACTACGGGCAGCATGAGGAAACATACGACATGCTAGCCTCTGATTATTTTGAAGTCTATAGCAGGAAATAATTGTACAAGTCTGGAGGAGTATAAGAAAGGTGCAACGAAAGTTGTGTGTCTTGTCTGCAGTATCGCTAGACAGTATTCTTTTCTTCTTTACATGTCCGGTTATAATGAACAAGGACTCATCAGTAACAGAATAACTGTGATGATCTTAAAATAATTTCATCCAGTTTCGCATAGTACAGAGGATGTAAGTGTATACAAATCCACTCGATGCAATATTATGTAAGGTGACTTGAATATGCAATATTTAATAGTTGATCCAATAGTGAGTAAGAAAATCTTACCACGTACCGATGGTGAGACTGGTATTAGGCATGTACTTAGACAATATACATACATAGATTCTGATAGTCATCTAGCGGTGATCCAAGTATTACTAGAATTCAAGAGCTTACTAAAATATCAACTTAGAGTAACAACCTTGTATGGGTATGTAATTAGTAGTGATGTTTCTCAATATCTGGCAATACTACTTGGGTGTCTAATGGTGTTGATCCTAATTTTTCAGAAGGAGCTCAGTCAGGTAAGGGGTTATTATCTTAGTGAAATAGAAGTATAGAGCTTCAACTAATAATGTCTAATAACTCAGATTTAAGAGTCTAGGATATTCCAAGTAATTCTAGTGGGATTGAAATACACGGAAAACTTAATAGCCTAGTAAAATCAGATGAGACCTTGGACGAAGTACCAACTACTTTCACTATTAGTACTGTTGATCTTCAGGGATTTCTTAGGGTTCATGATGTTACAGTGGAGCTTGGCTACCTTGTTGAGAGCAAAGACAGCGGTTAGTTATAAAATAGGTTGTTCTGATTCTGATATTGTACTAAGTGTTTTTCTTCATGGACAAAAATAATAGTGTTATATTTTTCATTGAGTAGTGGTAATAGTAAGAGCAATATTCAGTCTTGTTATTATCAGCAATTTGTTAAGGATATAGATAGTAATGTAATTCTTAGCAAGGGGGTAAATCAGGTTACATTGAGGGCCTAGAGTTTCCCTGGCATTACTGGAATTTCGCATCAATGATATGCATACATAAGTCAATACAGACTAGATACACTAACGGTTAGGAACAGAAAGTAGGAAAGATACTATCGTTGTCAATGTTAGGATATTGCCGAAACTGTTGAGTCATCTGGTAACACCTACACAGTTAGTCTATCACCTAATTCTGACCTAGAGTTGTGATCTATCGTTTTCTGATGGTTATGAGGCTATAATAAGAGTGACGCCAAAGAGTAACGGTGCGAGAATCAAAACATTACAAAGATTACAGTACGCATGGCTAAGATGAGAAAGCTCGACATAAGTAGTGAAATTATTTCTGACGTATGGCCGGGAGACAATATTGTAGAAAATACCTCAAACGGATTACTCAGATACGATAATTACAATAAACCCTACCGCCCAATTTCACGTCAGAGTTATTCAACAAGCTAGGCAGTCGGTTGAAATATTGCGAAAAAATATAGACGGTGATAAAGCCAGGTCAGTAGCTAGTAGTGATGATGAGACGTAGAAACTGCATATGGCCACCAGGTCAGCCCAGGAAAAGAAATCACCGAACAGTATAGATGAGATCTAGAGAGTTATAAAGTCTGAGACACTCGGACCTGCACAGATGTAAATTCAAAAATATGAAGAGAAAGTAAAACTGTGTACTTGTACAATCTCATCTGAGCTGGTATTTGATATCTTAAATGATTCAGTAACGATGGACTTAGTAGGACCCAGATCTAGTACATAGCTACATTAAGTCTTGAGAATCTATTTAAGAAGGCCTCTGTTGGTGGTATCTCTGCTAAGGTTGACTGAGTATTAAGTATTCAAAGAGGCGATCAGATACATAGTCACAACATGGTATTTGAGGCATTTAAGTTCCAGATTCACCAGAAGGATAGTAGATATAAGGAAATACTTCATTAAAACCAATTAATAATGAGGTTAAAAGTTGAGTATATTGATAAATATACTTAGAGTTATTCTGATGATTCTGAGATTGATGAATGTAATTAGTAATTGTACAGTAACGTATGGAAATTTATAATACTTATATGTTAGGTGCAGGTAAGTTGGTTGACCGTGAGTATGTACTTGTATATAACACAGAATCTTTCAGTAAGAGAGCTAATGATCTGTACGTAGACGGTATCAGTATTAGCAAGTCAAATTTCTTACCCTACTTAGCAGAAGACACCTGACAAGCGAGGTATTCATGAAGCAGTTGAGAAGATCCTGAAGGTAAAGAATAACTCGGGTGAACTTGTATATAATGTATCAGAAGTAAATAGGTCAACAGATCCCAGTAGTAAGTATTATTCTGACTTCATAGTAAGTAACAGGAAGGATAATATTGTTGGCCCTGATGGTTTTAATGTAATTGTATATCTATGTAGTAATGGAGGATTCGAATTAGTCCCCATTGAGTTTTTCAACATTCTTAGAGCCACAAGGTAGTAGTGTGTTTACAGAGTCTGGCAAGTATATGATTAGGAAGAACTACTATAGTTGAGAAATCTTCATATCTACATATGCTTTGACAACCAGCTCTTATTTGATACAGAAAAATTAAACCTCCTCGATAATTTAAGTAGTACTGCAAATCTAAGCAAGAGAGACTTAAGGGGAACTGAGAACTGGAACCATGCAAGTGTAAGTAGTGGAAGGAGAAAGTAGGTCACGTAGAAAGGCCACTATATACTAACAGAATCTATGAGTACCGTAAGTGGAAGAGGTCAGTATATTTCTCGACACTAACTCATTTATACTTGACAGAAACAATAAGGTAATCGAGAAGACTAAACTTTGCATTAATAAGAACCTGCATGTAGATAGATTCAATAACGCATTTGGTAATTATCAGCTCGGTTTCTATAAAGGTGATCCAGCATTGTATGTATGGAATATAGGAAATAACTACTCAATCTATTCACTGCTAGAAAGAACTTAGTAGGAAATACAGTTATGTACACTAATCCAGTAAACACGGGGAGACTTATCCTTAATAGTAGTGTTTATAGACTTCCGAGCTATGATATCAACTATAAAAGTAAGATTGAGTTCTTTCTGGGAACTTAGTACAAACTGCTCACACTAACAATGAAACTGGTGAGGTAGTGAGGAAAGTGTTTAATCTTGACTCGCAGGATAACCGGGACAACGCAATGCAGGGTGGATGAACTTTGAGATGATCTTGCCTTTGCTTGACCCATTAGAATATCAGAAACCAAGTCAGAACTACGAAAAGCTAATCTTGCAACTAAGGAAGAGGCGGAGAAGTCAATTCCAGAGCTAACGGATATCCACTTTGATTTAGGTAGTATAGCAGTGAGTGCAGTATTAATGTAGAGGAAAAGAGGTGAGTGGTTTATAATAGGTCACCCAACAATAGATATAAAGATCCTAACTAATATGACCAAGACAGTACTTATCAGGTCTAGTGAGTTAGGTGGTGTAATGTTTATAAATAATCAAGTCTTAATTATAAAGAACCCGATCCTGATGAGACTGAGTGAAATCACTTATACATTATTCGACAGTGATGGAAAGTTCATGACATCAGGAGCTAGTGATTATCTAAGTACATACTATAACAACTTAGATGCACTTAAGAGATATAAGAGATTTACCTGGTAATAGAAAAAGAGGTTGATGATGAACAATAGCATTAATTCAACTAACGAGTATCTTAGACTTGCAGAGGAGTTTCTTAGCTACTTTGGGCGAAATACTCTTCCTACTTCCTTGACGGACTTTGAGATAATTAGTGGTCTCTGTGGTCTGTGTTCTATAGGCTTGGACTATAAATTATTTGTAGTATATGAAAATAAAATTTAGCGAGTCTTTCTTGAGTAGGCTTGGAACAGTGGGTATAACAATGAGCTTTTAGTAGTGTATAAAGCTAGTACTGTTGAAAAAGACCTCCTACTTGGACGTAAATTTCAGAGACAGGTAGTATCAGGTGAGTTTAATTATATCTGGGATGATGAGAGAAAAACTATGGACCTTACTTTCCCAGGTACTGAAGAGCTGAGGAAGGAGACAGGTAATAATCCATTTGTTATCTACTTATTTGAAGATAGCTTGTGAAGTAGTAGAGGGTCCTGGTTAGTATTGTACGGTGAAGACAGTTCAATGCTTAACTTAACAGGTAGTGGATTGAATCATATTACAGTCAAGTTTCCTCCTCACCATTCTTGCTAATATTGTAGTAGGTAGAAGGTAAGAATCAGAAATACCTAGAGAGTAAGTCTAATGTGGTAGGTACTAATATATTTGTAGCTGACGGTGAGAGAAGATGAGCTGGTTTCTAAAAATTCATATCTAAAATACGTCAGAAATAAATAATAAGTACTAATAATATTCCTACCTACTTAAATAAAGATGGTAAGAAGGTATTTAGTAGTAGTTATTACAGGAGATATAAGAAAATCAATATCTACTCAAGTAACTTAGTAGTTATAAAGATAGTGATGGAACTTATAACTACTACTCCTAGCACTTCCGGAACAGTTACATTAAGCGGTGAGGACTATTTGATTATCTCTGAAGTAAAGGAGGTAAATACATACTACAGAAGGAGAACGTGAAAGGTGATCTGAGTAATGTAGTATTGAAAAAGGTCTAGATATTGATCAAGATAAGTTTGAGATAGTTGACAACCGAGTAATCGAGTATGTAGGTTGAGGACCTCTCTACTACAAGTTTTCAAGGGAGCTCTATTTTGAAAAGATGAAATGAAAGAGGGTCTACCAGTTTCCACTTAAGTCAAATAAGATCAACTTATACCAATACTCAACATGGGGTAAAGCCAGTACTATCCACCAACCTATTTGAAGATGGAAAGCAAGTATTTCTATTTGACAGCGAAGGTAATGCAGTAGGTACATCAAGGAGTGGTCTTACTAAGTATCATGAAATTGTTGTCAAGCTTTAAGAAGAGAGTTGACTTGAACAGTATTAAAAATTATACCAAGTTCTCCACAGTGGAATGAATATTTTGGTCACGATTATTACTAAGCTAGATGAAGAAGCTAAGAGTGGTGCGACATCCTTATTCAATACAGATAGGAACTAGTGGGAAAAATACAGAGCTCATCCTGGTATCCGATGTCAGGTGGTACTAGTACTTTTAATGTCATGTACTATTAGTCTTGGCTATAATAAGATACAGTTCTATTGTGTACAGGGACCATCATTACCTATTGTCATTAGAGATATAACCACTGAACAAATAGCCTAGATAAGAACAGTAGAGGGTAACTATGTAGGTCACTTTAGATGGTATAATCGGAAAGAAAAAGTCAGACTACTATGTAACATCTGAAAAATTAGTAGAGGGTTATAATACTTGGGTTTGTAGTTATAAATTCTTCAATGAATCTGTAACTTTGCAGATGAGACAAAGTGGAAAGATTGTAGAAACTGTAGGTGAGTCAGGTGAGATATCAATTACCTCTTATGATATGCCCAGTACAGAATCAGAACTTGAGATGGTGTAAGTTACTTTCAAGAGGGCTCTCTAGTGGAGAAATAGATAACTACAAACTGGAGAGATGTTATGTATGCAAATGCTGGATCTTGTAAGCTTGATCTTGTTATAGCTAGAGACACTTCATCTAGTTCTTATTCTAGCTTACTAGCTCAACTCAGTATTTCTTAAGGAGAGCGATAATAGTCTTAAAAGGCTTCTACATGTTTGACTGGTCAGGAGAGTCTTTTGAGAATACAGATATCAAGATGTAGTTGAGCATTGGTTTGAGTTCTTAGTAGATGAGAATATACCCTAGGAAAGTATTGTCTTAGAGAGTGGAAGGTTTCAGAAGAGTTTTTCAATATTAGAGTAGAATCAGCAGTTGAGAGTGCTAAGAAGGCTGGGTGGTTTAAGTATTAGTGATTATTACTACAAAAGGTACTAATAGTTCTAAGAGTAAATGGCTTCCTACTAATAGCTTTAAATGAACCTGATATTATAAAGGCGAAGATAGATTAGAAATCTGCCATTAGGATCATAAGATAGTCGAGGAATTTTATTGCATACAGGGATTTGAGATAGACCGGATTAATGTGTACGTAGAAAAATAAGAAGCCGGTGGATAGAATTAACAGGAACTCATGAAAGTGCAACCTCTGCAAGTAATCAGTGTTGGATTTTGAATTTGAATCACAAGAGGATTTTGATAAGTATACTAGTAATGATAGTAAGTTAGAAAGACATTCAGTGAGGCGATATAATAACACTTGGTAGGATTAAGTCAGGTATTAGAAGAGTTGAGAAATTCAAGATGCTAGTTAATACTTCAAAGTCGCATAATAGTGAGAACGACTTTATTGATTTCAAGAGTAAAAATGAAACTGTAAACATTGCACTCTCTAGGCCGATCAACGACTATGTACACTGGAAAGAAGTAGGTATAGAGGTAATAATCTGAAGGTAGTGTCTAGTAATCCAGATAACTTATTGAATCCAGAATTTATTAACCTAGGTGATGGAAAGTTTGTGGTATCTAACTCTGATAAAGACTTGTCGACTGCTAAGTATAAGATCGAACTTACTAACTCAGCTGACCCAGTAAAGACCCATGACATTAAAAGTACTTTCATAGTAGATAGAGTAAGCGATAATACAATAAAGGTAGAGGACTTGCTATCAGACTGGAAAATACCTGGATGATGAAGAATAATGGGTGTGTCAACGCTAATATAAGAACAAGAGTAAAGTCAGAAAGTTCGGAAGATAATATCATAGTTAGGACAGATGATAATAAACTATGGAATGGTATTAACGTACTTCCTCTTGACTATATTGGCATCTATCGAATATTTGTTAGTTGTAATAGAGGAGTTTATTGTAACTATGAGTGGAAATGATAACTACACTTATTGACGAAAATAATAAGGTTCTGAAGAATACATTGAGCGTTGAGTTTGATAGGACAGCACCAGGTCAATATGTTCCAGTCTACCTAGTATTTGAGGGAGGTGAGAAGAATTCATTTAGAGCACCTTTATCAGAACTTACAGACTGAGATTAATATATCGTACAAGAAAGATCCAACTATTAATAAGACATGCTTTGCTTGGGAGATATTACATAGATAGTATTCCTAGTGAAGATGCAGATAGATCTAGGAACTATTACAAGTACAGGGAATTACTTAAGTCTAGTATAGAATTATATGGCATGATACATAATATAGTGCACTGATAAAGAGTGGATCAGGAAGGACATATTCTGACCTATAATGTTGAAGAAAGGAGTATAGTTTCAGTCTTGCATATAAGTCTAGTATTGAAACAAAGCTAAGTACGTCAGTGGTAGTAAATCAGTTAGGGATACATGGTTGACTTATCAGGTTTTGTTGGTAATAAGGTAAAGGTTGGTGGCAGAAAGTATGATGGTAGTAATAAAGGTTATCGTTATACTAAGGAAAGCGTTGTGTATGAAGAGTACCCAAGCAAGATCAACTCAGTCTTATCCAATACCAGTCATAGATACTGTTAGCTTGAACAGGTAGGTACTGGAAGAAGATTGAGTATAATGTGTATAATAGGTTGATAGTACCTAGAGTGTCTATATCAAATATATACTCACAGCCAAGGTATAATAATAAGATCTATGTTACACCACCAACTCAAAACACATCGTTACGTACCTACCAGATCAGAAGTTGCTAGTTGATATTTCAGTACCCAACAGAGTTTCAAAGTTAGAGTATTAAGAGGTGTGGTGGGTTTTAAGTTGCCTGAAGATAATAAGGTCTACTTAAATAGGTATGACAAAGGGACCTATTGATTCAGTATAAGGCACCAGACACTTACCAACTGACTTCTCGAGATGATGAGCACTATATAGGTACACTTGAGATAGAATCATATATCGACAAGGATAATTTTATCTTAGATAGTAATAGAAATATAAGGATGAGGTAATAATTCTTATCCACAGGAGGTCGTCAATCTTATAGCAGGAACGACGAAAGAAGTATTTGATTTATATATAGGTTTTTGGGCAATGTGTGGATCAGAGAGCAGTAGAGATTATCATACGTTTGAGCCAAGAGTTTAGTGGCATTATTCCAAGTGAGTGGTGGTGAAAAACAATAGAACTAAATCCATTGTTTTGAAAATACTATCATCACACAGGACATGATAAACGTCCTTATGATGGACATTAAATCAAATTACGGTAGAGAGTTTATTTGGTAAGAAATTTTTGAAGGTAGATTTTGCAAGTAGGGCTAGTAGAGTTGGTTATAACGGTGGAATTGAATTAGAACCGTCAAGTAGTAGTATTGAGAACTTCTGCAATTCGACCAATCTTCCAAAAAATCTTAGCTCATTTGTCAAAAGATAGAGTACCTGATAACTTCCATTAGGTTTGCAACTGAGGAAAGAGACTGGTCAGATAGTTTATGACACAGCTCAACAAGATCCATCATTCCTACAAGAACCTTACACTCATGGTATTATCGTTTCTTATATTCCAACTAAGGAAGATGGAACTTATACAATGGATAATACAAAGTCTAGATTGTTTGTAGGCTCTGAAAGAAAGTAACATCCTGACAATTAAGATAAAGAGTGATGTCGAGACCATTACTAAGAGTTTGTTTGATAATATAGGGCGACTACGGTAGATGACTACTTTCAATACTGACTGCCATATATCCTATCCATGTTGCCTGCTGAATTACTGACAAGTACTGGTACACAGTTTGGAACACAGAGTAGTAATACCTTGATTATCGAAAAGATACAATCAGTAATGACTACCCACTATATCCTATTACTACAGGTCAAGGGATGTAATTGGTCAGAATATCTTTAACTATTACTTCTGTACATTGTTTGCAGGTAAGAAGGAAGATATAAAGACAATTGATTCTTTTAGGATTAGTGATGGTAAGGGTAATCGAGGTCACTATTATTTTCGATGTGAGATGTGAAATTGACTAAATAGTAGTTGAGAGCACTGTGAAGTCTTTATATGGACTAGAACATTGGGGAAGTTTAGAGGTATAATTGATTTACAACTAGCTTTCCCTGTTCTTCTTTAAAATACAATCAGAACTAAAAATGAACAAAGACTATAGAATTAAAGTCTCCGTAGTAAGTATATCGAGAGAGTCTAGAGCAGTGCATATTAGACTTAACGAGAGGGATTTTTGAAAGGTGAGGGTAGTAATGCTAAACTACAAGAAGGACTAGATAGAAAACAGATATCGGGACTTTAGTAGCTATTGGTATTAAAGATGGAACTGGTGAGGATTGCTATAGAATAATTAGTGCAGGTGGATCTGTAGTAGTTAGAAAAGTAGTAGAATCACTTGCAGATGTTTCCATCACTAGTTCATAATGAGTTATATATTTACAAAGACCTGATAATAAGTGGTACTCATGTCTATAAGCCAGAGAATGAGTGGCTAACAGACGGATTGAACTTAGTACTGGCGGTCCTTTTATTTTCATCGACCTAGAGACTGGATATCGTTGGTTCTATAGGGATGGAAAGGGTGCAAGAGAGAGGATGAATTCTTCTCAACGGATAGTGTACAGACATTACTTGGTGATATCTTATCTAGGAATGATAGGCTTGAGATTACTAGTGATAGTGGTTTCTTGTTTAAAGTTGGTGATGTAAAAGATGTAAACTTAAGCATTAGAACTTTAGATCATGCTGGGAACGATATAAGTAGTAAGTGCAGCTATTCTATAGATGGACAAGAGTTACATTAGTGGTGGAAAGTATAGGCTACAGAATCTAACTACCGACAAGGATATTGAGATAATAAGTAGGTAGAGTTAGCAGAGGGAGTTTTTCAGCACATAAGAGAAAAGGTAAGTATTCGTTTTGGCTACATTTTCTATTATGGAAGAGTTACGCCTGATTGGACACCTAGCGTAGAGAATATTAAGGGACTAGAGAAGAAAAATTAAATAATCGTAGAAGCTTAGAATGGGTTGACATTGATATAAAAGGAACTATCTAAGACTGTTTATTGTTATCCTAAGAAGTATGGTTTTTGGATCACATCTACGATTATCATGGCATCGATTACCTAAAGGACTACATTATCTATGACAATCATTATGTAATTGATGGCGAAGAATATTTTGTATACCTAAAGAAAGAACCAATTAAGATATACGACTTTAGACAGAACTATGTATTTGGTGATTTTGACGGTATTGTTATTAATGGTGTAGGGGACGATCACTTAAACGACCTCTTAAACCATAATATCGAGGAGCAATTAAAAAGATAAGCTGCTCGACTTTAAAACTAGTGGTATTGTTTATCTTGATGGAATGTTTGATGAAATTCCGACATCTGGTATGAAACAGGGAGGAATCTATTATATCAAGTCTATCAAGAAATTATATGTGGCAGATTCAGATACTAGCGGTAGTTGACAGAATATGACGGAGAAATCATGTATGTTGCTGCCTGAGTATTCAACACTATTCTGGAAATGGAACAGACTTGATAGACCTGGGAAAATTAAGGGTGTCAAGATAATGATATTAGAGAAATTTTTAAGATATGTCAGAATTAAGAGGAACAAACATATCTAGCCCCTATTGTACCTTTTACAGACCTTGACAAATACCCAACACATCAAGCAATATATGGTAAGGGTGGTCATAAAGAGGTAGACACATTAACTGACCTGGGCAATATACCTGCATTTCGACCAACAATTGGATCGATCTGTTATGTAAGGAGACAGGTACTACTTTCAGGTGTGTCAAGTTTAGCACGTAGATGGTACATTGTTTGAGAGTGAAGCAGACGTTGTTGAATCTGATCGGTAGTTGAGGAGAAATATCATCAGAGGACATAGTAGTTTCTGATAATGAGCCGGCAGTTGAGAGATCAGAATAGATTTGGTTTGATACAGGTAGCCATGTTAGTAGGGATATTGATGCAAGTTCAGAGGAAATAGCAAGTCTTAATAGGTCTGTTGCTAGTCTCCAGAAACAGGTAGAGAGTCTGTTGAGTATCTTGAAATTATGGTGTAGTGAGCGATTCAAGTAATTCCTGGAGACATAAGATGATTGGTACAACAGGTCTTATCAATCCTGGAACCGGTGAAGCAGAGGGAGATACTATTAGCCTACAACAGAAGCGCTGGAAACATACAGTACTTAATATTAGTATTAAGGTAGATACTAGCTCAGAATTTTAAGACTAACTACCAGAACTTAATAGATGGTGAGCTCTATTTGGATAACAGACCAAGGAAAGGATAAAGAGGGTAGCTATTTATCTACATAGGGGGTAAATTTAAACAGGTTTCTACAACTGGTGGATCAGAGTAGTTACAAATCCTACTGAAAATAATAATATGTCAGCAGAAGAATTAAGAAAATTAATAGAGGGTGGAATCGATTTTAACTCCCTTGATTTTTGTAGACCTATGAAAGCAATAAATATAGTGCAGGGTAAATGAGAATGGCAACTTAATTATATACAGGAACGATAGACTTGACTTGAGCCAGCCAGATAGTGATAATAAGGTGGAAACTATGTTAGTCACTTCTAAATATCAGCTCTGTGTTTTGCGGAGGTGATAATGATGAGCATAGTTTTTATATCTTGTTCACATAATTTCGTAGAGCTAGTAATTCATCTACATCCGATATTAACTTAAACGGACTCTACCTTCTATATAGACCAGGTAGTACATCTAACTGGGAGTGGTTACCACTAGTAGGTACTATTAAGGCAGGGAGTACTTTCTTAGTAAGGTGCACAATGCTCTAATGTAACGAACACCACTATCATTAACGTAGATTCATACGATCTTCAGTGGTATAAGGGAAATACTGAGACTGGTAAGATTAATCCTGCCCGTGAATTAATTAAGTTTGATCAGACAGGTAGTACTTTCTATTTGTGCTGGGGTAGTAGATGCTGGAGGAACAATTCAGATCTATAAGTCAGACAAGGCACTTCATCCAGTATCAGACCTATCAGATTTCTTAACCCCATATAGTAGTGATGTAATTCCTGGCTATGTTGACTCTGTTGGTATTAGAACAGGTGCAGGTGAAGGTGGTCAGAGTGTAGATATTGCTCCTACTAGTAAGATGGACAACTGCTTTATTCTTTAGGTGGTACTACTTAGATCCTTCCACGCAGGCATATAAGGCGTATAGTGCTAGAAATAGTAAGGCGCTTTGGACATACATCGACTTAACTGTACATGATGATAAAACTAACGTACTTAAGTCATATTTCAAGGAGAGTGATAAAGTTAGATTCACGCCTAGGTCTTCTGCGTATGGTAAGAACTTATTTACTACCAACACTACATTTGGACCCAAGCAAGCCTAATTATGTAAACTTAACATTTGGTAGACAAGCAACACATAATGAAGCAGGAAGAAAGAAAGCTAGTAGATGTCTTAACTGGACATCTGTTGGTTATTATGATGAATTTGTTGAGTATAAGAAAACAAGCAGTGCAGGTTGGACAAAGTTAAGCTCAATCACAGAGAGAATAGCATTAAGACTGGCGGTGATTATGCTGGGGACTCTAATGTTAAGAAATTCATCAATCAGTATAAGAGAATTAGATGGATTGCAACAAGTGGAGTGCAGTTACAACACATAAGGTAATCATCAGAGACTTAGAGGCAGGCACTTATCAATACAGAGTAAGACGAAGGTGATGAGTCTTATACTAGCGATATCCTCACATTTACAGTTTACGCAGATAGTGTGATCAATGCAAGAGGTTATTCATTCATTCAAGTAACCGACCAGCAAGGATTCAACTATATGGAGTACATCGCTTTGGAAGAAGTCAGCTAGTTTTATTGCCGCTGAGGAGAATGAGTCACTGTTTACTATTAATACTGGTGACATTACTCAGAGTGGTAACCGTGAAAATGAGTGGCTTGATTACTATGAGGGTAGGAAGCGCTCAGAGGTAAGGAGGAGATGTTCACAATTGGTAATAATGACTTGTGTGGTAAGAATGAGTATGAACTTGTAATGGTATTCCTAGCTCATATAAGATTAACCATACCAACGTTGTCTACTATTATACCTTTGAACTAGATGAGAATAATCCAGCTATCTTTAAGTATAGAAATGGTGCAAGACTGTTTAACAAGAATAACACCACTAAGTATATAACAGGGCTAATCGAAGATGGTCAGGTAGGTGGTAATGCGTATGATTTTCGAGTACTATATGCCGTCTCTCTATTCATTCAATTTCGGAGATTATCACTTTGTATCCATTAATTCAGAGTTTAGGTCAAATACGGTAACAGTTTATACATCTCTTACACAGGATATTGGTAAGGAGTTTTTATCTCAGTGTCTTGGTCAACTAGAGGATTGGTTTAGGAAGGACTTGTTATTGTGAAGGAACAAACTTAGCAACAATTGAGGCCGATACTAATAAACAACTTCAGCCATCAGATTGTTATAAGACCATTGTATTTACTCACGAAATGCCATTTACTATTGTTACTGTTGATAAGTATAAGAGTAAGACGGATAGGGGCGGTTCAAAGTTAAATGGTGTATCTTCTAATGGTGGTAGCTTTAGATGGTCAAGATTATTTAAGAAGTATGGTATCCGACTTGTTATGGGTGGACACAAAACATACTTATTCAATGTCAAGGGCTCTATCTATGATGCACCAGAGAATTATATCGTTGGTAATAGAGCCGCTAGTGGTGTTGACTTGATGAGTGGTAATGTAGAGGGCGAGACAAGAGTAAGCCTGTTGTTCAAGTTACCTCTCCCAAGCTGATTCTGCTACTAATACTAACCTGAGATATGAACTAGTAGGGAAAATAAATGCGCCTGTATATGTAATGTCACAGGCAACAGGTTATAAACTAGTAAGTAATCAGGAAATACCTAGTAGCACAAAAATCGCTTTAGCTTCAGAAGTATTATCCAGGTAAAGAAGGAACTGGTAAAGATAAGGAAGGTATTGCACAACACTTCCCTACCTATGTTAAGTATAAACTGACTGCAACAGGTATCGAAGTTGAGTCAATTCAGATAACCGGTATTTGGGATGTAGACTTAACAGCAAATACAACTACCCTATCTTTGGAATAACTGGAATGATGCAACTAGGGTAGAAGATATCAAGTCACTGGGCAAACAGTCAATAGATCTCGGTGAAGGTATCGGGACCAAATATAATATTGTATTTTAATGGGAACTATTAAGAAATATAATCGAGGCAAGAGTAAGTGGGAATCTTTGCATCTTCCCAAGCTGATCAGATCTTAACAAGTAGTGAAAAACTTAGAGAGATCGTTAAGTCAGAAGGTGAAGAGACTGCAGAAGTGACTGACGTAGAGAATGTCCTCGAGCTATAACTGATGACATCAAAACTTTGAAGGGTAACGTCGCTTGGCTTTGCCCTTCACGGTGGAGGTGGTTCAGGTAATGGTGGTAATGGAGGTGGTACTGGTGTGGATACTAGTACATGCCAAGATTATGGTTAATTCCAAGTCACAGGAGCAGGCTAGTTCAGATCCTATTATTCTCAACAGACGATGAAGGTCTTAGCATCAAAGTAATCAGTGGTACCAAGAACTGGGACATTGAGGCAACTTCAATATCTACACGCTTAAGAGTAAGTGGTACTAACGGTATGAATATCGACAGAAGTATACTGAAGAATAACAATATTGTTACTACCTTTCCATTGCTTGTAACTCTAATAACCCTTCTACATTTACAACTATATCTTGAGTAGCACTATATATTTCTCAAATGTTAACTTATCTGCTAAGAAGGAACAGAAGATAACAATAGAAGATCTCAAGAAGGGTAATAGAGATTCTGAAATGTCTTTTTGAGTATTCATCAGGTGTAGCAGGTGATTATAGACTTGAGATAGATGTGTAAAGAGCTAGTGGTACTGAAAGATAAGTATTCATTTGATGTAATTGTTGATGAAATAGATCACAAGTATACATATAATGTTCAACTAGGCAAGGGTGGACTTGGTTTTTCAGGACAATGATATCACATTAGGTAATAATACTAATGAGATTAAGGCAAGGTTAGTTAGGTAAGAAGATAAGCACCTTAAGTAGCTTGCAGACTAGAACAATCTTAGTAGTGACAAGTAATAATATGACAATCTCATCAATCTTACCAACAAGGTTAGAGGATGCAGTATTGATTATCAGGACAAGTCACTAATCGTACCTTTCACTGTCTACTACTCAAATACATCAGAGTCTTATCACTATTCTATCAAGGTATCAGGTAATGGTGGTAGTGTTAGTAAGACGCCCTAGTGAAGTATTCTCATTTAATGAACTTAACAATGACAACTTCTTATCTGTTAGTTCTTTAGTGAAGGTACAAAGCTAGAGATTAGGGTTGAAATTTGGACCGACATACACAGAGCATATTGGGGCAACCTATTATGCAGAGGTGGGAAGACTCAAACTTTACCCAACTAGATACACCAAAAGACAGGAGCACTTATTACGAGATATCATTGCATTCGGTAAGTCAAGAGATAATTCTAGTATTACTCAACTTGTAGTGGTTATGTATATAATGGCACAAAGGTCAGTGTAGAACAGTCAGCAGAGTTTGTTGATACTAATAGTTACAGTGGTGTAGTTATATCAGATACAAAGCCAAGTCATATTCGTCTTCAGAATAGAGCTACTGTAAAGTAGGCGGATGGAATTATAGCAACTTCACAGACGGTAAGTTCTATGATTTTATTAAGTCAGGAATGAATTTACTATTAACTTGTGCTATAAAGCAGATTACCACCCAGACGATGATAGAGCTGTATTTTCAATTAGGTAAGGTTGCACAAGATGGTACATTATTGTCTGGTATTCTGTTAAGGGTACATGACCTAGAGATTAAGTCTGGTGGTACGTCTAGTTCTTCACACACTATTAACTTACAGGATGATGAAATCGTAGACCTTGTTATTTCATACAAGAAGGGACGAGTGCTTATCTATGTAAATGGTGTTATTGAAAGTGCTGCCGTTATATCAGACTTTGTAGGTGATTGGGCGAAGGAGAATATCTTACTTGGCTGTTCTAAGAAGGGTTCAGTATATAGCTCTTTCGCAGATATTAATGTCTATAGGTTGATGATGTATACTACTGCATTAACTGACTATGACATTTTGTTCAACTACCTAAATAATATGTCCCTTTCTCATTATGTAATCGATGCAGATGGTAAGGGAACACCAGATAACAGATACATTGAGGAAGGTCTAGCAAGGAACTTCATTAACACAACCTAGATACAAAACAAGCCAGGCAGAATCTTGGTTATGGGATAATTCAGGGGTTGGTTCATATAATGTATCTAACTTTATTGCAGCTGGTAGTCTTAAGCCTGCCGGAGAGTTAAGTAATTATTCCATTCCTATTCCTATCGTATTCTTAGATGTTAGTAGAGAATAGTTGGACCTGGGATAACTTTACTAGCCCCTAAGAGAAAAAGATAGTAATTCTCTTCCTAGTGTCTCTGCAAAAGATTCAGTACTACGATGGAAAGAGTGGTATTATGTGCGGTGGTGATAGAGATAAACCAATGACAGCAACAGTATCAATACAAGGTACTTCAACATTGGCAGATAATATAAAGAACCTTAACATTCAATTTGACGAAGGTACTGTATTTATCCCTAAAGAGTCTTGGTTACCAGAGCAGAAGTATACATTGAAGGCTGATATTGTAGATTCAAGTCACTCAATTAATGCAGCAGTTGGTAAGTTTGTTAATGAGGAACTTGGATACGATGATACAACCAAGGCATCAAAGTATCTACCGTTTAATGAGAATGTACTCAAGGCATTAATGACTCTTGGTATAAGGGGCAGTTCAAAAAGCAACACTTAAGCATGCGGGTTGAGGGTTTCCCAGTATTTGTAATCTTAAGAACAAAATGATAAGAATACAGGTACTAGTATTCACTCACTTGGTATCTATCAGTTTATCTTGGGTCGTGATGCCCATAGAAACCTGGATATAAGGTAATCAATTCCATCACAAAACATCATCTGGCTCAACTTATTCAATTGATAAGAATGTAGTAGGTAGTACTTTTCCCATTCTTTGAGACAGGTTGTACTTATAATGAGACAAGGATTGGTGGTTACTGGATTGAGGCAAAGGATAATTTTGGCTTCTGTGGTACTAGATCTGATGGGCACAAATGCAGTAGAAGGTGGTGCTGCAACTTGATTACATTGATGGAAGTGAACAATCGTAGAGATAAATTGTAGGTGCAGTTGTTCTGGCAGAATGACCCTAACTTCAATGACATAACTTAGAATTGAATATATGAAGCATACGAAGGACAACCGGAAGATCAAGTTGCAACATCGAGCGAAGTACAAAGATTTAATAAGCTAGCAGAGGAAATCATTAAGCTAGATGCAGTCAAGAAAAGGTATAGTAATGATGCAGCTAATATTAACAAGGATTTCTTCAGCTGACTTATGATAAGTACGAGTATATATACAGTAGTGCCAGGCTCAACTAGTAAATCTTATGTATGGAGAAAGGTAGAGGGTCAGAGAATAGGTTTTGCACAGAATGATGACGACATAGATATTATAATTACCTGAACTTAGATTCTGCGTATAAAGTATTTCAGTATTGCTAACTTATTTGGCTTACTTGATAACTTCCAGAAAATATGCCTCTAAGTTCTTTTTGGTAGGTATAACGAAGTAAACAAGAGTGACCCAAACAACCAGGCTATCTTAGGTATTTATGACTGTGATACTGGACTTGGTGGAAACAATCAGGCGGCTATTGCAGTATCAGAGGATTTATGGTTTTCTCTTTATCTAATAGTGGAGACGAGCTATGGAGTAACGGATAAGATAGACGGTCAAAATAGCGTCGTCTTAGGTTTGCGAATAAAGCTTTGGATGTCATTGTTTGGTAAGAAGGCAATTCATCAAGCGCCAGGTGCAGGACAGAGTTATACGAAGTCAATTTATTCTGATGCATGGTGTAAACTTCGCAAATCTTCTCGACGCAAAGATGAAGACCGTGATTAATCCGAATCACTAGAAAGCCGTATACAAGCTTGGCAGATTATTTTCACTGATCAGTATTTCATTCCTCAGACAGAAGGTTGTGGTGAGTTATTGTTTAATCTTGCATACAACGCTAAGTACTTACAGGAATATAGAAATGAGAGTGGTACACCTATTAATCAGTTGAACAAATTGAACGGTAGGAGAATCATTCAGGCTCGTAAGTGGTTGGAGAAAGCATATTGTCTCTCCTGATAGCGTATTCGAATGGCTTAAGATGGAGAATAGTACAAATGCAGAGACTACTAATAGGGCATCTGATTTCTATGGCATCATCAGTGCAAGATTAATCTCAAAGTAATGCAGTAAAAGTCTATGCCAATTAAGGTAGAGCTCCTGTTATTATGTCATCAAACGTAGCAGGTAGTAAGACAACTCTCATCTTTCTGTAGGCCTGAAAAAGTATGTGTGACTCGTTTGTATATTTCGGTGATGGTACTAGTGGAACAGATAACGCTAAGGTGCATACACTCGATTTCTCAAATACTATCTTGTCTATTGGTAATGGTAATACATCTTTGACTACTGCAAATGTTAGGTGGTATAACAGGGTAGTCTTATGAAATATACTAACTTAAAACTTGAGTGGTGCATGGGGATTTAACTCAAGATAACCCAATTAACTTAGGTCAGTTGTTTGCGAGATAATGTATGATGTTGACTGAGGAAATTAACTTGTCAAATACTAACTTATGAGCACCTTAGCAACGAAGAACTTTAATCTCAACTTTAGATATCTTAGATAGTAACTCTAATCACTACTAATGAGACTAAGTTCCAGAAGCTACAGAAGATTGATATTAGTAATAGTTGTGTAACCTCTGTATCACTGCCTAATGTATCACTAAGTTCATTAAAGGTAATGAGGTCTAGAATTAACAATCTCACCTAAATACTCAGAACTTCTTAAATACAATTGACTTAACTGGATGTAGAGATCTGACAGTAGTATCAATAAAGAACTGTAGTAACTTTAATACACTAAAGCTTGACAGTACACAATCAAGTCTTAGGTTTGTTGATATTGTAAACTGTCCAAAGTTCAAGGTTTGAATGTACTGATAACAATAGGTCAGAGAGATTACATTATCACTGGAAAATCTAGAGACTGTTACAATAACTGGATGTAGAAATCTAAGAGTATTGAACTTGGCGGGTAGTAAGAAGATAAAGAACTTAGATCTTCATGACTGTATTAATCTTGAGTATATCATCTTTAGTGGTAGACCTGATGAAGCGTTATTCTACCGAGAACTTAGATCTTCCTGAAAAGAACAGCCTAATTGGGGGAGATTATGATGATAGCGGATTTCAGGTGCTAAGTATGATGACCCAAGTGAAGGTGGTCCAGGTGTTGCAGGACTTTACTTAGATAAGAAGTCATTTGTATTTGATGCAGATAGTTCTAGTAATTATCATGACAGTATCTTTAAAAAGTCCAGTTAACATGCTCCCATCTGATTATGATACCATAAATATTTGGGAGTTACATAAGGACGATAAATTTCCAGACCTAGTTAACCTCAATCTAGAAATACTGAGGTTAGGTTTGTAGTGTACGGTACTTCGTTTAATAAGAACTACTTAGATCTTAGTCGTTTCACCAACCCTAATTTAGAGGTTGACTTGAGACGAGATGAAGAACTTAGAGAGGTTGTTTACTAACGATAAAGAGAACCCAGTCAAACTAAGCTTAAACTTTGATGGTTGTTTAAACCTTTCTAGAGTATATGGTCACGTAGTAGTCAAGACAGGTCAAATGTTCAATAGCTGTAGCTTTTTACAGTTCATGGAAACGACCTGTTCTAGAAATACACTACGGTACTGTAACGGAGAATAGTAGAGTTGAATTGCCATATGAGGTGAGATGGGTCTAATCTTTACTAAGCTAAGTGATCCTGATTTTTCAAACTACTCATTGAAGTTCCAGGAAGGAGACGGCTCAGACTCACTAGTAACTAATATGGACTTTAATGCATCTGATATATCTGATAGCTTTAGGTCTCACTGCCATCACTACGTTTGATGTTTACTATGTACTCACTGCACTTGGTATTCGGGAGACCAAAAGAGACTAGGTGTTGGGAGCAGGTTGTTAATATTCACACATTGATAACTTATTCAGTGATTGTAGTAGGAATGATCTATTTTTCTTGGGTTAACCCTCCAAACAGGTATATGTTTAGTTGGGCAGAAATGTAAAGTGCTCGATTTACTTTCTCATTTTTCAGGTACAGAGGGTATTCCATTTAAACTTCTCTCACCTTATGTAGTAAATGGTGAGATACTGAAGGATAATGGATTATTTAGCCCTTTAACAGATCTGAAGAATATGGAAGGTATGTGGGCAAATACTCCATAGTAGTGGATAGGTACTTGTTTAGAGAAAAACTGGTAATTATAAGATTCAGAATATTAACCACTTCTTCCTGATGTAATTCTAAACTAAAGCTTGATGAAACAACTGAGGCGGCCATTGTTAATAAAGGGTGTGTAGAAACTATTAAGGATCAAAAGAATAAGTTCCCAAGTAAGTCTGTGAGTTGATATAGCAAATGAGCTTTATGGTAACTTAACTGACTTCTTCAAGAACTTACCTAATGTTTATTCATCCTCTTATTTAGATAGTACGGGCTCAACTGTTTATGCTGGTAGTGGATGTATCTTCCATTCTGGTAATTCTTATATCAACTTCGATACTCTCAGAATTCCAGAGGGACTTACATACTTAGTTAGTAGTTTTTGAACTGTTCATATGGTTCTGGTACTATAAATCCTAGAACATTATTTGCCAGTCCGTCTAGTGTAACTGGTATTAAGAAGTCATTTATAGTTGGTAATAGCTTAGATGTCGCAGGAGAAGAGGTCAAGGTTAAACTACCAATTAGTCAGGATACTTTTTAGTGGTTTCTCTAACTTAGTGAGTCTTGGTTATAACACTACACAAGAGTACTACATACCTAGCAATGGTAAGTTGTTCTTTATTGACTACAAGGGTAAAGAGATAATAGGTTCTTACTTAACTCTTTCTGTGGAGCTGGTTATAATAAATATATTGTTGATGATAAGTTCCCATACGGAATAGTTAGTGGTTGTCCTAATCTTAAGATGTTTGCAGGTTTCTCTCTGATGTAGTGGCGCCTAACTTCTTAGATAATTACATTCCAGAACCACCAGGTAAAAATATGTTTACTGGTAATAAAGCTACTTGAGAATGTAGTAGGTTTATTCTATAATGCTAAGTTTAAGTACAAGCTGAAGGGTGAGTGCTTTTGAACAGAATACAAACTTAAAGGATGTGTCTTACTTGTTCGGTGCAAATCCTGATAGAGTGAACTACCTAACACAGACTGAGCGTTCCAAACAAGCTACTATATCATGGCAAGACTGTTGTATCTAAGAACTTGAGAGGACTTAGTAGTGATGCAAGTATTAGTTCTTTTATCTGGATGATTCTAGCACAAGATATAGAATTGCACTGTATGGAGACTTACCCTAGATCACTGACCGGAAAGTTTGTAGATAGTAATGCACATTAGTATTGGTAGTAAGAAGTGATAAATGTAGCTAGTCAATTCAGTAACCAACCAAGAAAGTCTGAGTCTAATTCTATTAACTTAGAAATTAGTAGAAAGGGTGAGGCTTATCAGGGTATTAGGACATACAAGAGACTAAGTTCTATATTTTCGACACTGCAACTAAGTCACTAAAAGATGTAACTAGCAACTATACCGATATCGATAGTAGAAGCATTAGGGTTTAGCATTGAGTTACCAACAGGAGAAGATGTTAGTGGTGATGAGCTGATAACGGATCTCAAAGGTATGGCAATCTAATGTAGTATATGCAGTAAGAAGCTTTATCTGGTGAATTTAGTTTCTATAGATCTCAGTGAATTATCTGAAGGTAGTAAGGTGGATCCAGTGAGATGGTTATGTTAAGGAAGTGTCATTTCATATGACTTAGTAAATAAGAACATTGAGCATGCAGACTACCCATTTAGACATGCGAATCTGGAAGCATACGAATCACCTACTGTCAGAGGAGAATAATCAAGACTACATGCCATTTAGTTGGTATTTTGATAATGACAATAACCTAGTACCACCACCAGGAACGATAAAAAGTATACTGAGATTTGGACATTTGATGGAGATTGGTCAAAGTCAGAAGCAAAGTCTAGAGGTACGGCAGGTGTTGAGAATCTTGATGACAATAACACTCCAGACACCAGGGACTACTATACTCTTATACACTAGCTACTGGAGTTAAACAGAAGTTTGGCAATGAGAATGGTCCTGAGGTTTCTGGTACTGTTAATTATTGTTGCTCGCCTGACTTGTTAAGGTACTGTAATCCGAATTGTTCTGTTTCTTACTTGTTTGCTGATTGTGGTAGACAGGAGAATAACGATAAGTATGATGGTGGTGATAGTGTTGCAACTTACTCTAGATATGGACTAAGAGGACGTATTCCACCATACCTATTGAAACCATTAGAGAAGGGTACTAGTGTAAACTTAAGTGGTATGTTTAGGAATTGTAAGCTCTTATCCTACTATACAGTTGGAGGGAGGAACTCATACGTAGTACCTCTAACCCTCTTCAAGTACTCGTCCAAACGTATCTAGCTTGCATGAGACCTTTAGTGGTATTGTACTTCCATTAAACGGCACGATAGATAACATATTCGATAAGATAAATAATTCAACCTTGAGTGACGTATCTTATGTATTCTATCGCCCTGTGTTCCATGGTAGCACTGAAAGTAAATTCCAAGTTAGTAATACTTTTTACTAAATTCACAAACCTTTCTAACATTGGTAGTGCATTTAGAGCTTGTAAGGAGTTCACTGGTGATAGGGGAACAGAATTACCTTATCAGTATGTTAGCTTTAATAATATATTTAACAGTAAGTACAGGGGATGTATCAGTAGGTGATGGTGAAGAGTTTAACTACGTATTTGCAGGTTATGGTTACGGTCTTAGTAATAATGAGTATTACTATGTAAGCCATGAAAATCCTCATACCTCACCAGATGCGCAGAACTACTTATTGAGAAATGTACGTTAATTAAATATCATATCTTGCTTAGTATTGGCAGAAATACCTGATGCTAGGTGAGGTATTATTAATAAGAAGATAATAATATGTCACACATATTGGAACAATTTTACACTAGAGCTCAAAGGAGTTTCTAGATAGTAGACAAGGATTGGCACTCACTAGACTTACTTTGATTGGAGAATGCCAGTACCAGAGGGATTTTAGAGTCTGCTTAGATAGGAAGTAGTACCACTATGACTCGAGTGCTAGCCTCAGAAGATACAGGTCATTGGGTACCTTGTGTGGTTGATAATGTAGATGGGGAAGTCTACGAAGGCCAAAACAGTATCAGCTAAGGCAGTAAAGGAATTAGGGTGCTCTTAATGGTCTTGTTAGTAAATTAGAAAGTGAGTTGTCTAAGATTAAAAACAAGGTTAACCCATTACAATTAACCAATAGAGCAGATCCAATTTCTGACCCTAAAGTAGTCGAGGAGTTAGTTATTTATAAGTTACCAGAGTTGATCGGAAAGAAGGTGGAAAATTTGATGAATAAAGCATTTGATATAAAATCAATGATGGTGTTATTGATGAGGCGATAAAACTCTTTTGGGAAACATTTGGTAAGGAGCCAGAAAAACATAGCAAAAGATAAGTCCTATTATTCAACCTCTGACTGAAGCATGGCAAATGTTTGAAGTGTACAAAGTGCTATGCAAGTATTGGATTAAGTAGGAAGGTGGTATACTGGATGAAGAAGTTGACGGCATTAAACAGATGACTATAAAGATTAATAGATAATAGTCGTCCAGGTCCAGTAGTAAATACTTTTCAATTTTGGAGGAGAAGTTGACTTATAATAAGTTAGTTAATAGGACAGTTGCTTTCTGATATTATTGTAGACTGTAGATTAACGAAAGTGGTTTTCGATTATCACGCAAACTCCTCATATATAAATTCAGATATCGTAAGTTTGTAGGCATCAGAGCTACTTAGATTTTAGGTGGTATAATTAAGAGTATCAATTAGAAGGTAAACTTGTCTCTAGTTTTGTTAATCTGGCACCCTCGATAAGACTGTGTTTAATTGTAGCGGCGGTAAATATCCATATATCATTATCCCTGCGCTATACTATAGACCGACTAATAAAATGTATGTCGGTGGTTTCTAAATACAGACTTAGTAGTAGAGGATGTTAATATAGAGAACAAGGTGGCATAGTAGTACCTTATAAAGTAATCAGAACAAGACTAAAACAGACAGGTAGTTCAATTCCAGCACAAATAACAGCACAATAAAAACGATGGTAAAGGTCTTATTAGATTGTGACACGGTAGTAATGTTGCAGGTAAGTGTAGTCCTGATAATCGACTTAGAGAATATAGGTGGGTTAGAGAATTAGCAAGTCTTATTGAAGCTAGGTTTGATCAATTAGGTATAGTACATCAAAGAACTGTTACTGATGATTTTTGAGCCAGGTCTTAAAGCTAGGTGTAAGGTGGTAAACAATGAACACAAGAAGGAAAAGTATCCTAGTGTCTCTTCATTGTAACGCAGCAGGAAATAATCGCACATGGAACACTGCTAGAGGTTGGTCCGTCTCGTTGCTGGAAATTCTGGTGGGCTTAGTAAAACCTCGCTGTAAACATGGCAGAGGCAGCACTTAAGAGAAATCTGAAAGTTAGAACACCAGACCCACAGCACTTATATTGGACCGCAGACTTTAGCAGTATGTAAGAGTACGGCTTGTCCTGCAGTATTAGTAGAAAAATATGTTCCAAGATAATAAGGAAGATTTAGAATTCCTACTGAGCACGAGAGGTAAGAATGTTCGTGTGAAGTAATAGTTGAGGGTGTCTGTAATTATCTAGGGATTGAGTATAAATAAAAAGAAAATATAAGATGGCAAGTATTCATAAAGTAGTAAATGGTGATGAACCTGTATACCCAGCAACAATAACGGATGCAGTTGGTCATAAAGAGACTAAGTCACCATTATCTGACTTAATTAATTATTACAATGCTGACTTAATCTGGCCAAGAAATAACGGGCCATATCACAATCTAGGCGAACTTATTACTAAGTCTGTATGATGCCCTAGATAGCAAGCACAGAATTAGTGGGGACTAGTTGGGATTTCTAAGTGCGCCAGATGATCCAATGTCAGGACCTGTCTATAAGAGGTACGAATATTTTTGGTGGTGAGTCAGGTGAAAAGTTCAAACAAGCTAGGTACTGGAGAAGAGTAGATAGCGGTGTACTTGATGATATTGATAGAGTATTGAATCCTATTAAAGTAACAGTAACAGGTTCTCCTCTATCGTTGGCGTTAGTAATGACTCAGTAACAGTAAACCTGAGAGTGAGGTAACTAAGGGTGGTGCACCTATGATTTTAGTCCAGAGGATAGTGTCGTATGTGATGTTGAGGGGAATCAACTAACTAATCTGAGCTTTAGTAGACCAGTACAAGATCAATTCATACCAAGTACTAGTGGTAATAGGGGAGTATAACTTCTATTAATGTTAGGTGGAAAAGATTACACTGCTTCATATACAGTTAGAAAAGTACACCCTTGTTATTATGGATCTTAGCTGATAGTGACCATATTCCTACTTCAACTACTGGATTAACAAAGGCATTAAATCCATCTAAGGGTTATACTTGGAGTGGTATTAATATGGTAAATAGTAGAACTTGTTATATATACCCAAAAAGATTTCGGCAAGTTAACTACGATCAAGGATGCTAACAATTTTCGAGTACATAAATTCATATACATTAACAGAAAGAACTATCGATGGTGTAAGCTATATCTACACCTTGACCGATCCCGTTACGATTACTAATTTCAAGCAGTCATTCGGTTAATGTTGATATAACATATAAATTACAGTATGCTAAATATAGGTGATAACTTTAATTACCAAGGTAGAAAACCCTAACTTTGCAAGAGATTCGTTTGATACTCTGGAAGAAATGAGGTCCTACCCAGATACTAGTGTTGATCATGGCACGTGATCATTTTGTAAGGAGGATGGTAAGCTCTCATCAATTCCTCACTACAAATCAGGTATCAACAGAGACAGGTAGTGGAGGAGACTGGTTGATTCTATATTAGACGCAAACTCTGGAAAAATCCAGTTCAAAATAAAAGCGATTGTAGAGAGAATTAAACAGCTCTGAACAATCAATAGACACTAGAATTAATGAACCAGGTGATACACTTGGTCTTGAAGCTATGGGTGCTATCACTGCCGCAGGTATGGTTGATCTTAATAGAAATATGGATGAACTAGAAGAGGCAGTCAGTGAAGCGCTTAATAGTTTGAAAGGCAAGTAGTATCAATATTGAAGGTATAAGATAAATGGACACCACTAACCGACAATGTAGTACTAAATAAGAATGATATCGGCCTAGAGAATGTAGATAATACTAGTGACCTTGATAAACCACTATCAACACGTACACAACTTGCATTATCAGGGAAAGTAGATAAGAGCACAACAGTCAACGGTCATCCACTAGTAGGAAATGTAGATCTAACTAAGTCTGATATTGGCCTAGGTAATGTTGATAATACTAGTGACCTTGATAAACCAATATCTACTAGCACTCAGAATGCACTTGACGATAAGGTTAGTAAGGTGCCAGGTAAAGATCTTGTTGAGGAAAGTGAAATAGCTAAGCTGAAGAGTTACGAAAGCTATGAACCACTGAACAAAAGATTAACATCCGCACAAACAACAGCTACTAATGCATCGAACGGAATTAGCGCCGTTAAGTCTCGGTCTCGGATCAAATTACGCCTATTGTAGAAAACTTAAAAACACAGGCGACTTAATAGACCAAAACACTTTCTGGCGCATTTAGACCCGTTCCGAATATAGCTAGTAGAAATAACATACCACAGAGCTTTAAGGAGATTGGTACTGTCGTTTATGTAGTAGATGACCCTAGTGAAATCCATACCATCAGTGGAATGGTGGTGAGTGGATTCCTTACGATTTCGGCGGTATTAAGAAGATTGATCATGCGTTGCTGACTTTAAAAACAAATAAGGCAATACAAGCACAGGGATCAGTGTGTCTACGTAAAGGAAGATGATTCTATTTACTATAAGAATGACTCCAACGGCTGGACTTGTTTAACTGGCCAAGGAAGTGGCACAGTAGTTAGTGAAAAGAGCCCGAGGATGTAAATGCACTTTGGGTAGATACAACAGATAATCAGTACGACACAAATACTGCACTTGTATATAGTATTCAGAAGGCAGTATATGAGCCACAGAAACAAGTTAAAGTGTTGATGAATATTAGATCCTTTGGTGCGGTCAGTGGTAGTATTACGATGGTACAAGGACTGAATTTATAAATACAACAAACCCACTAATGCCGGGTTACATCAATGAGCTTGTTATAGGAAGAGGTACTAACAAAAGAGCAATTAGAAGATATTAAGAATAGTGCTGAGGTAGAACCAAAAGTATGCGACAGCCAAAAGAACCAACTGTAAATCATATTAGTATCAAAATGGGCACGTGGGAACAGATGGATACAGGGAAAAAGAACTTCATCCCTGGCGAGCTTATTTTGGTGCAATTGACAGAACTAAACTATATGTATTTACAGAAAAAGGAAAACTAATACCTATCGGAAGTGGTTCATCTATTGGCGGTGGTAGTAGTGAAGATAATAACGAAACAACGGATATGGATCAAGATACAGTAAATAGCCTGATTGATAGTAAGCTGAAGAAGTTGATTCAATCGGCTTTTTGTACCAGTGGGACTAGAAGAAGCTAAATATACAGTCAAGGTTAATGCAGAGGGTAAGCTACAAGTATACGATAATAGCCTTGATAATAGACAGCCCTGAATTACAGAGCAACTATTACTATGATGGTGCAGTTACTAAGGTAGGTATTGTAATTAACTCTTTCTATCTTGGTGGCTCAGGTAGTAATGCAGGAGACCCACTTAGAGGACCACACGATTATCAACCTTGTTCACATAATTTCGTAGAGCTAGGTAACCCATACGCAACAGAAGATACAGGTTCTGGTGAGATATTAACTTAAACGGTTTCTATCTTCTCTATATGGGATCTAATAAGGTATGGAAGAAACTTAAACTGTGGGGTAAAATTTCAGCAGGTGGTACTTTCGATAAGGGGTGCACAATGTTCAGTAATGGATGTTAATACAACTGCCTTGAAAGTTAAGACCCTTTGATATGGAGTGAAAAGAGGATAATGGTGACCTGATTGGTTTGACCAATCATCTGCCGTATTCTATTTATGTTGGCACCTGATGATGAGCATTTCTATAACATTGATGGTACACAGTCTGAAAATCCCATCATCTACTACTAGTCCTGTTGATGTAGCGGCAAGTAATGTGCTAAGGTTTTGAGTGATCTCGCTAGGTTTTAATAATAAAAGGATCTGTGAGAAAGCAACTATATCTTACCGGCGGGACGTAGTGCAAGTGAGGTAGTATTTGAAGATGGTATATGCTTGACCCTACTACACAGTCTAATCCAAAGAGAGGGTGTTGGTAGTTTCAATAATAGTCCTTTGCGTCATCTTATATCAGTGGTGCAAAACATAGTGACGAGTAGAAGGACTTTTACACTCGCGCATCATTTGAGGGTAAATCAATTGCAACTTCTCGTACACTCTTCAGCACAGATCACCTAGTACCTTTTAACTTGTACATTTGGTATTCAGGCAACAGCGGGTACAAACGGCGCGACTAGATGTTTTTGTTGGAACTCTGTGGATTATCATGATGAGTTTATTTGGTACGTAAGAAGGGAACATCAGATTGGACGAAGGTAGAATCAATTAAACCAGGCGCCGTATATTCCGCTGCAACAACCCTAATACTTCACCAATCTTATACGGAGAACATAAGAGCCTGTATGATGAGAGTTAGATGGAGTCAGCATATGGACAGTCCCTCACAACACATAGGGTAATTATATCTGGGCTTCAACCTGGCGAGTATGAATATAAGGTAGTTAGAAGCAAGACTGATGATAGTGAAGGTGTATATCAGAGTAAAGGTAAGAAAATTTACTGTTATATCTGATGCACAGCTACGTCATTTAATTTCTTGCAGGTAACCGATCAACAAGGTGCTAGTTGGGAAGAGTATGAAGTATGGAATCTCTCAGCTAAGTTTATTAAGAAAGAAGAGACTGCTGGTAGATTTGGTAAGTTCAATTTCGTAATCAACACAGGAGATATTTGTTATAATGGTAGTAGATCTAATGAGTGGATTGATTACTTTGATGGATATGAGCCAATTGATGACAGAGAGGAAATGTTAACCATCGGAAATAATGACCTTGCACCATATCTATGAGAGATATTGGTAATGGAAAAAGAGTCACCTTTGGAAGATTAATACGTATGTGATCGACTACTTATACATTCGAGATAGATCATAGAAACCCACAAGTATTTACAGGTCCCTCCGCAAAAGATGAAGGTCAGCAGGTTTCATTTAAGATGCCATCACTGTATTCTTTCAATTATGGTAAATTCCACTTCATATCACTCTTATCAGAAACACGTACAATCTCTAATAAGGTAACATATGATTCAACCGGTAAAGAAAAAGCTAAGAAATTCGACAAGAGTACAGTCAATGCCATCTACGGTATCAAAGATGAACTTAGAGAAGGTGGATAAAAATGCTTCTAAGATTTATGACATCGAAGAAGAATGGATAATCAAGGACCTACTAACTTGGAAGGGAGTTGCAATACCAAGTAACTTTTGATTTCAGACAGGAGAGGTTTAATCCTGCCCTAGTCGGTAAGTGTAATAAGTGCATTGTCTTTACTCATGAGATGCCGTTCAATATTACATCAAATTCTGCCTATAAGAACTATGATAATAATATTGCAGCACCTCGTGAAACAGCTAAGGCATACTTGAATCGTTATCACAACTACGAGTATCAGAGAGTATTTAAGCTTTGGGGTATTCCGTTGGTAATGGGAGGTCATAAACATACTTGCGCTATTACTGCACCTGTATATGATGCACCACTTACATACAATCCACTTACTAAGAAAAATCGATGGAAGTACTAGTAGTGTTGATGATATCTTAACTGATGACCCAAAGACTGGTATGTTTAGTACTGCTGCATCATTTAAACCTTTCATGCAATTAACAGTAGAAGAGTTTAATGGTAGGTGGTCAGAACTATCAAACTGGTGTGATGAAGTTTATAATAACTCAAGCACTGCACTTACTATTGATGGTTCTAGTGTGGCAGCTAAGAGTTTTGTACGAGGTAGAGCAATTAATAATAAGGCTAGATGTAGAATTGAGGTAGTTGATAATATTAATGCCCCTAGTTATGTAATGTGTCAGGCAACAGGATTCAAGAATAAATCTAACTCTGACTTGGCTGGTGATTATATACCTTGGGAGAGATTCTACGTAAAAAGCATCAAATCTAAAAGAGCAGAGTTATCCGTTCTATACAGTCTATGAGGTAACAGATGGTGAAATCAAGTCTTACATGTATCAGATCAGAGGTATGTATGATGCAGTAGTGAGAAGGGATCACCAGCGGGATATTGGGACCCTTGCGAAGATCTATACACATGGCGATACAGTCAAGGAGAATAGAGACTACTTCGTTAATTCAGCCCTCAAGTTCAAACCTCTATAATACTGGTGGAACGATTATAAAAACTATAATTATTATATGGCAATTGTAAGAAAAATATAATAAGACTACTAAGAATGGGGAGCCAGTAGCGTCTAGTGATGCTACTGGAATCTATACAAAACAACCCTATCTTAGCAGACAATAAAGGAACAATATCCATAGAAGATTCACTTGTCGAGGATAGGCAGGATATTGAGATACTAAAGAAGAATGTATCTTGGCTTGCTAGACATGGTGGCTCAGGTGGATGGGGTAATGGTGGAGGTGGTAGTAATAATACTGTAGAGGTGTTAATACTAGATCCTTTTTAATAGAACCGACCCCGTATCTGAAATAATCTGGAATAAAGAAATTAACCAGATCTACTATAAAGTCGACTCTAAAGCAGCCGGCAAGTATACAGTGATCGTAGGGGTTGATGGTAAGGCAGTATTCCAGGAGACAGGAGTAAAGAAAGGAACTGTTAAGTCATTTGATGCTAGCTTACTTGGTATTTCTAAGAGTGAGTCGTCTTACAGGTATCCGCACTTGATGAGTCTGAGTCTGAGTTTTCTGCAAGATGCGATATAAAAATTTCATCTATCACCCTAAATAGTAGCTCTGTTAATATTACTCAGAAAACACTTAGAGAGACTGATGCTAAATTACAGATGTCTTACAGAGTTTCTATATCAGGTGACTATAGACTCTACTTCTACAAATCTGTTATTACACTACAAGACGGGGTATTCAAGGCAGATGGTAAAGACTTAGCGAAGCAGGACAATATATAGAGCTCCTAGGAATTGATACCACTGCTTCCTTTTATCGACATTCCTATCTCAGATGTACATGGAAACGGTAAGACAAAAAGCTAGTTGATAAGAATGCAATGCCAGGATCTTACCCAATCTATTTCCTCTTAGCTAATACGAGAAATAATAGAGTATCATCAGGTAGTGTAGTAAGTATTATTAATGTAGTAGTGACTGATGGTATCTTAGTAACGCCAGTAACAGGTATTGATCCACTTTCACCTATATCAATTTCACAGGATAGTATTTTCAACTTACAATTTACAACAATTAGTGAGAATACTAGTACCTATAATTATGAGATTAGGCGGATCTACTACTCTTGCTAGTGATAGAAACTTGATCTATGGTAACCAAGTAACAGTACCAATTAACCTCGCACAGTTTCCAATCTTTTAATACGTGCACGGAAAGTTTACTATTGAGATTATTACAACCAAGGAACAATTAGGACGTAGGTAGGTTTATATATCAGTACTGAGCCAAACACTAGACCAGTTAAGGCACATGAATGACCTTAATAAGTATCTAGTCTATGATTATACATTCTGGGGAGAGGCTGGTACAAGAGCGGTCAGTTCAAAGAATATAACATACAGGAATGAAAAACTTTAGTACTAGTGGTAGAAGTAAGACCTTAGAATTCCAGAGAGTAGCTTAGACCTGTATAATATTGGTTCAGATTCAGGTATTCAGAGTGATTATAAAGGTGCATATACTTTACACACACAGCATACGGAGTATTAACTAAGAGCGGTGTTACATCTTGGTTTCCTAGTTCAGAAAGTGATGGAACGTCGGTAACTTCTAATAGTTATACATTCACAGTACAGATTGCTTATCACATAGGTAAAGATCCCAGACGATAATGCGGTGATCTATAAACTTGGTGACTATAACCCAAAAAGATCAGACTGCAGGTATCTTAATTACACCTAGAAAAATATTATGTAAAGGTAGAAGGTGTAACACTGGTAGGATCATTGCAGGATAATAGTTTCAGCAAGTTGATATAGTACTAACAAGACCTGACAGAATGGAGTAGCTTATGCAACTCTATCAGTATATCAGAATGGTATCATCTTACAGTCAATAGAGATTAATACAAGTAGAGGTCTTATCTACAACATGGGTAACATTAGTAGAGCTTTTCGCTTGTTCTGGTACTAGTGATGATAATGGAAGAACTGTGGTAAATAACAGTACTACTATTCATATATATTCTACTAGATTCTTCAACATTGCATTAAATACTGGTCAGATAGTTTGTAGCTATATTAATAACTACATGAACTTTAAGAGAAATGAAGATGGTAGTTTAAATAGTGGGCTTGTATCTCAGCTCTTAAGGAACAATAGTATTAGAACCGACGAGGAAGTAACAGGTGAAGGTGGAACAACTGACACAAGCGCAATCAGTTCAATCTATAACTTCAAAGAACAGGTGAATTTAAGAACCTAGCTAGTATTAGTGGTACATCTATTGTCTTAGATAGTGCACTTACAGAACTTCCCTATCCCAATTGTTACTATGTTCGTCAATTGGACCTACTCACAATCTCAAGTACTCTAATGGTGGTCTTGATGTAAGTAGTAGTTCTAATTTTGAAATATAAGATAGGCACTCACTAGTATTAAGAGCTCACAGGTAACAATTGAGCTGCAAGGCACTACATCTATGAACTATAACATCAAGAACCTTAAGATTACATTCGAAGGTAATCAGATGTTCTCGCCTAAGTCAGATTGGTTCCCAGAAAAATCATTTACGCTTAAGGCTGATGTAGTAGACTCTGGACATATCAATAATGCTGTGATTGGTAAGTTTATTAATGAGACTTTCAATGATCCAACCAATAACCTAATCAATATAGCAGACTGTTACCCAGCGAAGTCAAAAGTAGATGCATTGAAGGCTAGTGGTAGTCTTCCGCCAGATGTCACCGTAAAACCAACGATCGAGGGTTTCCAGTATTATTGATTGTTAACTTTAAATCTGAGACTGGTGATAGTAGAGATATTAGGGTTCTCGGTATATACTCTTTAACTTAGGTCGTGAATCTGAATATAACCAAGGATATAAAGTTCCTAGCACCTAAAGAATCCATACGGTGATGTGTTGAGGGAAAAGATGTAACATTCCCTAACCTATTCAGTCAACCAAGTGAATCAGAACTGGATAATACAATCAATGCAGTGGTCTATAAGGAAAGATCTCAGAATTGTACCACTGTTAAGGTAGAAGTATTTGAAGATAGAGATACTGAAGATGCATACGATTACTCTATTATTAAGATGGGCAGGGATAAGTATAGTAGATTCCCAGCCAACATAGTAAGAGATTCAACAGGCTTCATAAAATATAATGGTGTATTCTTGGAGGATGAAGATGGCCAGCAGATTAAATGGTCACCAGCTAATCTAAGAAAGTTTAAGTTCTTGAGGATGGTTATTTCTGGTCCAATGATGCAACCTACGTAGATAAACTTTGAAGAGAGTCTATGCTGAGAATACGGATGAAGCAACAAAGGCATTCAGAAACTTACATAATACAATCGCCTCTAAGATGGAATATATCAATGGTTCCGCAAAGAGAGCATATAATACTTCCTATAATAAGTATATAATATCTAGTAGTGAGGAGAAAGTATTACCACAACAAGGGATAGCCAAGGTACGACAATCACAATGACAAGACCTCAGGCAAAAAGAAGGAATTGACTTGAGCGTTAAGAATACAGCTTATTATGTTATCTGTATGTTGTTTGGACTTGTTGACTTCTAGGTAAGAACTTGCAATTTAAGTTTTGGTTACCTAAGAATGGAAGTCCTGGTGGTAAGTATTGGACACACTTCTTTCTATGATATGGATACTGCACTAGGACTTGGTAATGCTGGTGGAGGAAGTAATCAACAACAGCCTTAGAAAAATTCAATCACTAACGGGCCAGATAATAAGGTAATGTTACTTTATGGTATTGTTGAACAGACAGATAATACAGTCTTTACAGTCTATAGTAATAAGCTCTGGGGTTGTATTGAGTCAGAGATTTTCTTCGATACTTACCAATGATTATAAGAGTACAGGTGATTATCATTTCTATTCTATCATGTGGAGCGATCTTAGGTCAACAGTGCTTAAGAGTGTTGATGAGTTCTTTGAAAAACACTTCACAACACAGCTAGTAAATGTGGTGAGTTGATCTTTAACTACGACTATAATGTTAAGTATATTAAGACAGCACAGAGAAACTACTTGCATGGTACTCGAATGTCATTTATTAAGAACTGGTTAGATGAGTGTTACATTCTTGGATAGTGTGTCTCGGTTATAGGGCTGGTCTTAGTAATGAAGCATCGTACCTGGTGGATAATAACATTGATACTTACAACATATCATGGAAGAATAGTATTAGTGTTACTCATGATTCAGGTTCCACATTATGCCTGTGACGGTAAACTCTCCTGTTATTATGAAGTCTAATATTGGTAATAAGTCAGTATCATACACCTACGTAAAAGATGGTAAGGAGACTGATATTAGGGTACATGATAGTAAAGACACCCAGATATTCTAGACATACATAAACAATCCAGATAAGATCACATCACTGTCTGACTTGAAGAGTATTAAGATAAACAGCTTAACACCAACCGTATCATCAGTGGTTAAAAATAAAGATGGTAGTCCCTGTATATACTCCGAACATGGGTAATATTTACAGTAACTATGGATCTTTGTCATCACTGAAGGAATTGAACTTAAGCGGTATTACTACTTTCACATCATCTTTTAATATCTTTGAGCTTCTAAGACGTTCTGATAGCTCAGGTTATAAAGTGAGTCCTGAATACTTTGCACCACAGACCCTTAATTTTAGTGGTTTTAAGTCAGGGGGTATTCAATCTGTGGACTTATGGTACTACCCAGGTAGGCTAGTGATCTTGTACCTAGATGTATATAAGAACTATTTAAGAATATTACGTACTTGAATGTTAGTGAGTCTGATATCAATAACGTAATCATACCAGTGGGAGTGTCATCTGTACTACTTGAATGTTAGTAATAGTTCTGTGCAAACTCTGACGCTAGAAAAACAGCCGCTCTTAACTAATATTGACTTAAGAAACTGTAAAGTACTTAATACACTGCGGTTACTAATTGTGAAAAATATTAGAACAGTAAAGCTAGACTCACACAAATAGATCAATCAGCCAGGTAGTAATATCAGGTATGTCAAACTTAGAGACTGTTGAACCAATCTCAACGATAACTGGTCTTACTTACCAAAGATTAACATTAATAGTTGTCCAAAGCTTAAGAAGATTGTAATATCCGGCTGTAGGTCTGCGTCATTAGGGTAGCACAGGAGCAAGTACTATCTCACTCAATGACTTACCAGAACTTGATACACTCTCAATATCAGATAGTAATTACACTGGAGATTAATACAGGTAACTCTAAACTTACCTCACTCAGAACACTTAGTCTTGATGGTACTCACTATAAAGACGTTGGAGAACACAAGACTCAAGTAACAGTAATGGTATTGACTTGAAGGGTT
>BNJV01001441.1_pt1 | contig 73429 bp, 102 predicted proteins | sample 8540591 | NCBI WGS metagenome assembly BNJV01 (sample SAMD00202457, study PRJDB9452) | human saliva metagenome | host: Homo sapiens
TTTTTGGCTTGTCCTCGTTAGTCTGTTGCTGCGGTGCTGGCTTCGTACGCTATCTCTACTTTTTCAAGCCGAAAACGTCTTGCCCTTTGGCGGATAAACCGTGTGATAACCGTAAACGGCTGCGCGCTGCTCTTGCCAAACATTATCAGCCGTCAATTTACCACCGCACTCTCCATTTCTCTGCCTCGGCAGAAACCTTCTCGCCCGACGTAAGGACGTGAGGCATTTCTTTCGCGTGTTTTCTGTGCTGCAATAGTCAGTGTATTGTTGTTGTACAAGCGCATAGCTCATTTGCGCAGTACCTTACCCTCACCTTGCTGAAAGCGCACATCCACCTTGCTCAACGGTAGCGAGACAAACTCTGGCTTTCTTTAAACCTGCGCATAGGCTTGCCAGGAGGTTCAACACTTCTGCGCGCATGCCCACAACGCCGCAAACGCAGGCAAACAACAAGATAAAAGTTCATGTACAGTATGATGTTTTCATGGTTATTAGTAGGTATCATTAGTTAATGATGCAATAGTTGTTTTGCAAACATTGAAGCATCACAAAGCAGCATGTAATGAATTAAGAAATAATTATCCATGAATTGCCACGGGAATGAAGCAATGAACAGATGGACGAAATCACGAGGAGTCCACCCGCCACAACGGAAGATTTAGGAAACAAAAGTTACCGTCGCCATATCGAATGGGAAGTCCGCACGCGATCTGCCGTATTTGTTAATTTTGCATCAAACTGGTTCATTAAAGAATTGATATACCTGGTCAGCCATGTCTTTCGTTTTATCCGCAGCCAGTTTTAACATGTTGATCAATCCGCGTCAGGCCACTGATTGCCACGTCAGCATTTGAACAGCCAGGTCAACGCATCCGTCTGCGTCACCGTCTTTGGCGTATTGTCCAACCAGAGGTCACGCCGCGTCAACAGACCTCCACAACACGGCAATGCTGCCGTGCAACTTTTCTTTGTTCAGCAGCAACATTAAAGCTTAGCTGTATGGGCCAAAATTAGTTTCGGCTCACTTTATATGCTGAGAAATGAAATTTTGGTCAACTGTTATTCCCTTTATTTTGAAAGAACGCTGCAAAGGCGAGCAATGGCACTGGAACCAGAACTGCCTGGTCAGGCAGAGGGCCACCCCAGCTGTGAAGAAAACTCAAAGAAAATGAGAACTGAGGCATCCAAAGCTACTGAGCTGTCTCTCGTGGAACTGGCTCAGCATGCACCCGACTGCAAGTCACAGGACGCCTCACACCATATTAAATATATTAGTTCAATTAGAGCTGGCACACCAATAGTACCAGCTGGTTGGTGCAGCCGTTTGTCAAGTCGGTCCCATCTGTCGGAAAGATCATCCAGTACTATGCCCGCACCATTATGTTGTTAATGGCTGCGGTTATCTAACATGAAAAACGATAAATGGTTGTTTGAAGCGGCAGCGACGCCCACGGTAGGCAGCTTTGCTGCGATGATAATCAGTTTGACGGCTGCCAAACCCGACGTTATCTCGCTGTAGTGCATAACCCAGGGTACCCTGTCATACCTCCGCTATTGGCAGAGAGAGCCTTTGCAGAATGCCGATAGCCTGCTTTATCATTGCGTCTATCGTGCGTATGCAGTCCTGCCGCATGTTCTTTCGCGATGCAGGCCCGAGAGAGAGTGCCCCTCGGCCTTTCAGATCAGATTTTCAACGTCGATACCTCGTCGAAAGCCCGGTTGAGCGGTGATTAAAGAAATACGAGCCAGAACCGGCATGGAAGATACGCCAGCCAGTTCCACAGCGTGCCATTAACATGGTGCTGCGTTTCGCTGTTCGTAACGCGATGCCACAGGCTGCGATAGACCTGCAGGATATCTTCTGGGTTCAAAGGTTCTGGACATTTTGCCACGGCGAAAGTATCTGTTTTATCATGCTTCAGCACCACCTTTGTCGAGAGCTATGTGTGTACAGAAAGGTTATTAACGGGCACTGATTTTTTGTTTCTGTTCGTATTGCTGGTTTCTTCGGGTATATATGATATCGTGTGGCGTCCCTATCGTTCGGGGGCGTTTCTCAATCACAAATTCCAGCCGTTCGCAACATGTATTTCTTCTTCGCGACGGACAACGCAGCCGCATGCCGGCGTCGGTTTGTTGTACCGCGAGTGAAGAGCGTCAACGAAATGAAGTCCAACTGTCAGCGGTTAACGGAGTACGGTAAATTTACCAAAACAATGCGACGATGCTCGCGTTGACAAAAGATGCACCCCTGCGCAAACCTTTAATTTTATCGAACTGGCGAAACAAAACAGATAATAACCGCATTTCCAAGATAACCGAATGAGCATTGAAAGAACGTAATGATACATTGATCCAGAGATATTTTCACCTGTCCCACAACCGAACCAGGTTAATCAACCAGCGCGACTTGCCGCGCATATGACCAAGCGCCCCGGGCAGGCGGAAGGCGTCTGATGACGCCGCCAAATTTATGATAAAGATCGCGACGAGTGTTTAGCTGGCCATCGGTACGCAGAAATGGAGGAGGCGCCGCCAACTGGGGCCGACCGCGCTGTTACCGTTGTTTCATCGTCACAGGAAAGGTGAAATTTCAAACCAGATGATGTCCACCACAACCTTGGATCGGCTATTTCGCCAATGAAACCCGATGGTGAACCGTTGAGGCCTTTGTTACAGTCTTGGTTATTCGCCAAATGTTTTGAAATAAGAAAAGCTTAAAGGAAAGATGTTAGACGAATGATTAACAGGGCTATATTATTCAACTGTTAATAGAAACGGCGTTTTGATGAGCAAGAGCAGCAGGCAAACGTTTGGCAGTGATGCTATTGGTTGTTCGATAATTTCAAAGAAGTGGAACACCAGTTTAAAGACCACTCATTTATATCACGTCCATAAACAATACGGTTGCACTTATAGTCAAACTAAAATTGATCGTCGCGTTCCACCCCGCGCAAACGAGCAACAATTTATAGACGAAAGAATTGCTTGGTGATGCTAGTTGTGCACCGCCGTTTTGTTGTCCATGTTAGTGAAAATGTTTGTACCTGCGGCTACAAACACGCTTGTAGTGTCAGCAGGGGCACTTTGTAGTGTCAGTACAAGCCGTGAGCATGCTGCCATGCAAACTGTTCTGCAGTGTCAGTACAAGTACTTTGTAGTGTCAGTACAAGAAAAGTCTGCCTTTCCAACAAGTAACACATAAGAAGTGTCTAGCATAAGCACGTGCAATGTCAGTTAAGGGTGCTTGTACTGATGTTAGATAGTCAAACAGAATTGGATTTGCAAAGCCATAGGTGCATCGTAAAACAAACAAAAGTCCTCCTTATCCCTCTGTGCAAGGGCTTATTGATGCCGTACACAACGTCTGCATCCTTCTAACAACTTTTCCAAAACAATCTTGTTTGACTGATAAATTCACACTTTCAGCAGAATAGCAGGTGTATTTCGTCTGAAAGGGGAATCATTATGTTCACATACAGTCCATTGGCTTTTGTAGAACCACGTTTTTAAGCTGGCTTAATTATGGGGGAAGAATACTAAAGTCTAAAAATCATGCCAATCTTAGTAACCAAGAACAGCACGATGTAACCTAACATAAGACCAATTACACCAATGGCAAGGCTATCTTTCATCATCTCGTTCTGGTGAACAAGCCCTGTTGAATGGGCAATGGCATTGGGAGGCGTACTGATTGGCGTAAGCACATAGCCGTGAGGCGGCAATGGCGATACCGATAAGTACGGTGGGGTGCCACCGATGCCCTACCAAGCTGTCGCCCATACCTCTTACAAACAACGGCAAGGATAGGTACCAACAGAGCGGCCGTGGCTGTAGTTGGAGATGAAGTTGGAGAGCATGTAGCATATCACTCCCAGATATGAGGAGGATGACCATAGGCGACCAACTGCCAAACGGTATGCTCTTAATGGCCAGTTCGGCCAGTTTAGACTCGTTGAGCGCAAGCCCCAAAAGCAAAGCCTCCCGCCACCATCCAGATAACGCTCCAGTTTGATTTCTTGCAGGTCTTTGCCTTAACAACGCCCTGTAAAGCAAACACCGAGATGGGCAACATGGCCACAGTGTTGGCTCCTACACCCGTAAACTTGTCGAACATCCACAGCAGAACGGTTACGAAAAGGTGACGGCTATCACCGGTGTTCGCCATCCGCGGTGCACTATCGCCTCGATATGCAGGTCTATTTCTTTCTTCTTGAAGGGGAAGAAAGGTCTTTAACAGATACCATCCAATGAGCAAACAGAATGATGGTTAGCGGCAACATAAAGGCCATCCACTGCCCGAAACCCAAACTCAAGGTTCAATCCGTCGGGATCGTTAAGGTATTTCAGGGCAATGGCATTGGGAGGTGTACCGATGGGTGTACCCATACCGCCGATATTTCGCAGCTACGGGAATGGCCAACGTTAGAGCCACTCGTCCCTTACCTTCAGGCGGGTCAATGCCTTGAAACACAGGTGTAAGGAAGGTGAGCATCATGGCTGCCGTGGCCGTGTTTGGAAACGAACATGGAGAAAGCGCCCGTGATGAGAATAAACTCCCAAAAGCACCATCTCGATCTTCGACCCGAAAGGGCGCAACAAGGTACGCGCCAAAGAAAGACATCAAGCCCCGACTGCTGCGGCGATGGCCAACATGAAACCACCCAAGAAAAGGATGATGATTGGGGTCGGCAAGAGTGGCCATCAAAGCGCTGTGATGCAGCAATTCCGACTTGTCGATGCCCTGTTCTGAAAGAAGAGGAAAGCGTTGTCGGAGGTGGTAAAGAGCAGCGCGCCGATGAGCGCCACCGAAGTGGCCCACGAGGAGATAGCCTCTGTTACCCACATGATAGTGGCAAAAGGCGAAGATAGCTATCACACGTTGTTGGATAACCGTTAGCCCTTCTATGCCAAAAGGCAGTTGAGGCAAGTTCCACAAAAATGGCGTGACTACCACTGCCACGACGAACAAGGACGAACTTTTGAATCTGAAAGACCTCGCTCAATGTGTTTCTTTTGTGTTCAGACATATTTATCTATGTGTTTATGGTTAGTAACAATCGGGGCAAAGTTAAGTATTTTCTATTCGACAAAAGAAATAATGGAAAAGTTTGCGACAAAAGCTGAAAAACTTTAGTACTTTCGTAGCGCAAAGAAAACGCATAAAGCAAAGCTATGTTCACCGGCCTTGTAGCAGGAGGCCGCTGATTGATGCACAATAGTATCTACGAACCTCTTTTGCAGGTAAGAAGCATGGCAATACCTAAAAAGATGATTTAAATCATCTTTTGCAAGGTAGAGTTTGCAATTATAATAAATAAATGTTATCTTTGCATGGTTTTTAATCGCTTAAATATAGTAGTAAACTATGGAGGCTTTTTTCGCACTCACGCTTATCTTGTGGAGCATACCAATGCCACATTGCGTCGAACCCTGATGGATGAAAATTAGATTGGGACGACCGCTATGATTGGCATTAAGGGAACGCGTGGGTGGGGAAAGACTACATTTCTTTGCTGCAATATGCCAAAGAGAAGTTTTGCGCAGGGCGACAGGCAATGCCTGTATATCAACATGAACAACTTCTATTTCCAAAGCCGTAGGCATCGCAGACTTTTGCAGCCGACTTCGTTAATCACGGTGGAAAGGTGTTGCTCATCGACCAGGTTTTCAAGCAACCGATTGGAGTTCGAACTGCGTAAGTGCTGCAGACAGTTATCCCAGAACTGAAAGATCATCTTCACGGGGTCGAGCGTTATGCGGCTCAAAGACGAAAACCAGAGCTGAACGGCATCGTAGCTACAATTTGCGGGGCTTCTCGTTCAGAGAGTATCTCAACATCATTACCGCAGACGACTTTAAGGCATATAGCTTGGAGGAAATACTATCGCAACACGAGAGCATTGTGAAGGAAATATGCCCTTGGTGAGTCCTTCGCAACATTTCCGCGACTATATTCACCATGGTTTTTATCCATTCTTTTTGAGACAACGCAACTTTTCGGAGAACCTATTAAAGACGATGAACATGATGACCAGGGTGGACATTTTGCTCATTAAGCAGATAGACTTAAAGTATCTCACCAAAATAAAGAAACTATTCTACTTGTTGTCGCTCAACCCAACGAAAGGCTCGGAAACATCAGTCAGCTTGCCCAAGACATAGAGACAAGCCGAAGCAACGGTGATGAATTACATCAAGTATTTGGCCGATGCGCGCTCATCAACATGATATCTGGTAGGGACGATGACTTTCCCAGAAACCTTCTAAGATAATGATGCACAACCCCAACTTGATGTACGCCGATCTATCCGATAGTGCCCGACGAACAGGTTGTTATGGAAAACGTTCTTCGTTAATGCGCTTTGGAAAGACCATCTCGTGAACCAAGGCAACAAAGGAACACTCTATATCGTAGACGAAAAGGAAAATTTTGCATCTGCGATGCCAGAGGAACAAACAAGGTTAGATATAATAACGATACCATTTATGCCCGATACAACACCGAAGTGGGAAAAAGACAAACAAGATACCCCTTTGGCTTTTCGGGTTTCTCTATTAATACTAAATACATTAGTAATATTTTATTCAAATGGCAAAAGAGAAAAAGTTTCTATCACATGTGATGGTAACGAGGCCGCCGCTCACGTGAGCTATATGTTCTCTGGAGGTTGCTGCCATCTGTCCCATCACCCGTCTTCGCCCATGGCCGAGCACGTAGACACGTGGTCTGCAAAGGTAGGAAGAACCTATTTGGGCAGACGGTAATGGTTCAAGAAATGCAATCGGAAGGCGGCGAGCCGGTGCTATGCACGGTTCGCTGCAAGCTGGCGCGCTTACCACCACCTTTTACGGCATCGCAAGGCTTTGCTGCTGATGATACCCAAACATGTACAAGATTGCCGGCGAGATGCTGCCTTGCGTGTTCGACGTGTCGGCTCGCGCCATCGCTTCGCACGCGCTTTGTATCTTCGGCGACCACTCTGACGTTATGGCTTGTCGCCAAACGGGTTTCGCCATGTTCTGTTCGGGCTCGGTACAAGAGGTGATGGACCTGCAGCCGTTCCCTCACTTGGCAACGCTCCGCACAAGCATCCCCTTCGTAAACTTTCTTCGACGGATTCCGCACATCGCACGAATATCAGAAGATTGAACTGATAGACCAAGACGAGATTGCCAAGCTGGTAAATCCCGAAGACATCAAACGCTTCCGCGATCGCGCCCTTTCGCCCGAACGCCCCGTTACTCGCGGTACGGCCGAAAAACCCCGAAACGTTCTTTCACTCATAACCGCGAGGGCATGTAACCAGCATTACGACAACATTCCCGAAGTAGTTGAAGGAATACCTCGGCAAGATTTTCGGAAATAACGGGTCGCGAATACCACCTGTCCTCTTATTATGTGCTGCAGAAGATGCTGAGACATCATCATCTTGATGGGCTCGGCCACCGGACGTGCTCGCGAAGCCATCGACTATCAGATGAAGCAAGGCAAGAAAGGTGGTATGATTTCGGTTCACCTCTATCGTCCCTTCTCGTTAAACGCACTTGCTGGCTGCCGTTCCCCAAGACGGTTAAAACGCATTGCCGTGCTCGACCGTACCAAGAACCTGGCGCAGAACGGCGAACCTCTATACCTCGATGTAAAGAGCGCGTTTCTACGATGTAGAGAACAAACCGCTCATCGTTGGCGGATCGTTATGGACTGGGTTCTTCGGACACTACGCCTGCTAAGATTCTCTCGTATTCAACAACCTCGAACTGAAGTACCCAAAGAACCACTTTACCGTGGGTACTCGTAGACGATGTTACGTTTTACTTCGCTGCGCTCTGCTGTGCCTGAAATTCCCATGGGGTGCGAGGGCATTTTTCGAAGCTAAATTCTACGGATTGGGCGCTGACGTACGAGTTGAGCTGAACACTCGGTTAAAATCATCGTGACAACACCACTAAAAGCACTGTCAAGCCCTACTTCTCTTACGACTCGAAGAAGTCGGGTGGCATTTCACTTGCTCGCACTTGCGTTTCGGTGATTCGCCCATCCACTCTGCCCATCAGGTTAACACGCCCAACTTCGTGGCTTGCCACGTACAGGCTTACCTGAACATGTACGACGTTATCTGCGGTCTGCAGAAGAACGGAACGTTCTTGCTGAACACCATCTTTCGAGGGCGACAGTTGGTTAAAGTTCATCCCCAACCGCATCAAACGCTACTTCGCGGAGAACAACATCACCGTTTATTATATGAATGCTCGAAGATTGCACAAGAGATTGGACTGGGCAACCGCACCAACACCATCTTGCAGAAAGTGCCTTCTTCCGCATGCAGAGGTTATCCCCTGTAGACTTGGCCATCAGACAAATGAAAGTTCATCGTTAAGTCGTATGGCAACAAGGGACAAGACGTAGTTGATAAGAACTATGCAGCCGTTGACCGCGGTGGCGAATACAAAACGCTTGCACGTTGATCCACGGCTAACCTATGTGACGATGCTGTGCTAGTCGAAGAAGACGTACCAGCATACATCAAGTAGATTGTTCGCTCCATCAACGGACAGTCGGGCGACTTGCTCAAAAGTATCCGACTTTGTGCGCTACGACATAGTTGACGGTACGATGTCTAACGGTTCTTCGGCCTTCGCAAAAGCGCGGGTGTTGAGGCCTTCAACCCCGAGTGGACTGCCGAAAAACTGTATCAATGTAACAAGGGTACTCACGTTTGTCCCTCACGCTTGTATCCGTCCGTTCGTTCTCGATCGAGGGAAGAGATGAAAGGGCTTTGAAGATGCACACTCAGAAATGAAAGTTCCCAAAGCCAATGGCTGGCATGAAAGCTTCCCGCATTCAGTGAGCGTGCTCGATTGCGTTGGTTGTAGCAACTGTGCCGACGTTTGTCCTGGCAACAAGAACGGTAGGCATTGGCATGGTGCCTTCACGCACGACGAACAGCAGATTTCCAACTGGAACTACCTTGCTAAGAACGTTAAGAGCAAGCAACATTTTGGTAGACATTAAGAGCAATGTGAAGAACTCGCAGTTTGCTAAGCCCTCTTCGAGTTCTCTGGTGCTTGTGCGGTTGCGGTGAAACACCTTCACGTTAAGCTCGTTTCGCAACTCTATGGCGACCGCGAAATGATTGCCAACGCCACGGGTTGTTCGTCTATTTACTCAGCTTCTATCCCTCAACGCCTTACACACACCAACGAGGCTGGTCAAGGTCCTGCCTTTCGATAACTCGCTGTTCGAAGACTTCTGCGAATTTGGTATGGGTATGGCACGGTAATGAAGATGCGCCGAGCGTATTGCCGATACTGCTTTCTGACCTCTTGGCTAACGATAAGGTACCTGCCGACTTTGAGGAGGCTGCCACCGAATGGCTCAACACCAAAGACGACGCCGACGCTTCGAAGGAATCGAGTGCAAAAACTCAAACCCTTTATCGACGGGCTGCGTGCCAAAGGTTGCTGTCGAGACTTGTGCCGAACTGAAAGACGCTCGACCACTATCTCGTTAAGCGTCTCGCAATGGATTATCGGTGGCGACGGTGCTTCTTACGACATCGGTTACGGCGGTCTGAACCACGTTATCGCTTCGGGCGAAGAGCGTAAACATCCTTGTTCTCGACACCGAGGTTTACTCTAACACGGGTGGACAAAGCTCTAAGGCTACACCACTAGGTGCTATCGCTCAGTTTGCTGCCCAGGTAAGCGTATCCGCAAAGAAAGACCTTTGGCCTCATGGCAACCACCTATGGCTATGTTTATGTGGCACAGGTGGCAATGGGTGCTGACCAAGCTGCAGACCTTAAAGGCCATTCGCGAGCCGAAGCTCTATCCAGGTCCCATCGCTCATCATCGCTTCACGCACCTTGTATCAACCATGGCTTTGAAGGCAGGGTATGGGTGAGAGTCAGGCTGAAGAGGCTAACGCTGTTGCTGCCGGTTACTGGCACTTGTGGCGTTACAACCCACTGTTGGCCGACGAAGGCAAGAACCCTTCACGCTCGACTCTAAGGAGACCCGACTGAGTAAGTTCCACGACTTCTCTAGGCGAGGTTCGTTATCTCTCTGTGAAAAAGCTTATCCCAACGAAGCCGAAGAATTGTTCAAGGCTGCCGAAGAGATAGCAGCTTCGCTACAAGAGCTAGCGTTCGCAAGTCGCAAGAAGATTGGAGCAAAAGACGAAGAAACAGCTGCTGGAAACGGTTTCTCGGCTTAAATGCCCTTTCCTGAGTTTAAATGGGTGAGTTGTCCCAAACGACATGCTCTCACCTGGTTTGTTTTCGAGCCCAAAACCGAAATGGATTTGAAAGCCGCTAGGTGCATCGTAAACAGAAAAACGTTATTCTTTTTCCTCTGCGCAAGGCTTTTATGGATGCCATGCGTTACGCACGTCTGTACATCTGTCTAACAAACTATTTTCCAGTGCAATTCTATTTCTGACTATAACCCAAATCGGCAGCATTAGCACTTTGTACAGAACAAAGTGTGTCTTAGTGATGCCAACACAAGACAAACTTTCTTCTCTACATACGAAGGCGCAGTGGGACAACCAATTCATTGGCTGTAAACGCACAAAATCCAACAACTCCGAAAACATCAACTCATCAACTTACGAACTCACCAAATCACCAAATCACAAGCTTACTAACTCACCAACCCAACAATTCAAAAAGCTGAAACTCTATCTTTTATACAAATCCACTTTCACTCTAGCCCATTCTAGCGACAGGCTGAGTAGTAGGGTAAAAAGCCACTATTTCTAGCTTTTCACACCTTTCGTTTTGCTATTTTCAGGAATCAGAACCCGCATTTTGCACCATTTTGCGCTTTGCTTGGTTGCCAACGCGTAATTTCTCAAGCTCAGTAACCTTCGTTTAGCCACTAAAAACCTACTTTTTCAAGGTGTTTTTGCCCACTTTGAACCATGTTTTCGATGGTTTGAGAAGGTCATATATATCTCTTTGCAGTGTATATTTATGCTGGCCTTGCGTTTAGCACCAAAATGCACCGCGTTTTAGCACCAAAATGCACTATATTTGGCTGCAAATAGCTCCAAACATGGTGCAAATTACGGTTTTATGCAATGTGTATTCATTTTGCTTGCATTCACATGCCACCCCATTTTGCATCAAAACTAACCTCCGCGAGAATCGATTTTTGCGGCAGGTGGGCGATTGTGGCATGCAAAGGGTACTCAGAATGTTAAAAATTTACACCGAAAACCAGACAAAACACTATGCCGCATAGCATGCGCGTGGTTAACGGCAGCGACAAAAGCACGTACGCTTAACGCCGGCGAGAGCGGTTGCAGGCTTGTTGCTCACAGCCAACGGAGACAACATCATGGAAACACAGAAGTAATCTGCCATTAACAACCAGTTTTTGCAACTTATAGGGAATGTGTACCCTCAATAGCCATTAAAACCGCTTATCAAATATTTTAAGTTGTTTTCCTTTGTTTTCTGTCCTTCTTTTCGCTTGCTTGTCGGCTTCACCTGCCTTTATTCTGACGTGTGCGCTACGCCTTTACTACTGTGGCAGACAATATGCGAAACAACAAACAAAATCTAAGCGGCGTAATGCCCGATCTGGGTTGAATCACTTCCGCCAGCTCACTGAAAACATAACCATGTTTCTGCACAGACAATGGGGCAGATTTTCAGTTTATATCGTATCTTTGTACAACACCTTCGTACATGAAAAGTGTGTTTATCTTGGTTTTTGCACCACAAAGATGATAGACTCCTCTCATCATCATAGAAATATTAAAGTCAAGACAACTTCGGACAATTAAGGCTGAACATGCCTTATTATCGCCACTTTTCTCACCGGATAGCGACGTATGCAGGGCGCATCCTATGGGCATTGGCCAATACGTCTCTGGTTGTAATCTAGATAAAGTCCGTATTTCGAGCATGTTTTAGGCATAACGCACCATATACTCACCGCCTTCACAAGGAGATCGGCATAGAGGGTTGTTTATAAGTGAATAACACCTCCTACACTTGCTGTATTTACGAACCATAATAGAATGTTAGGAAAATCTAAAAGTTCAAAAAGTAGCCTGTTAGTCGCCATGTTTGCCCACGAGATAAATAGGCACTAGTGGGTGGTTTAGGGCTTATTATTGAGGCATCAACCTATAAAATCCCGACTTTTCGTAGCCCCAATAGGCTTTAGGAATGTGGTGGCATAACAACTTATTTTCACCGCCTTCCACTAAAATATGACGCGGTGCTTAGGGCTTAACCATGTTTCATCAACCTTTATTCCGTTTGTCACCAGAAAAACAATGTTCGTGAACGTTTTGAGGCATGACATCGCACACACTCGCTGCTCACGATGTATAGTCAATCGAAAGGCAGGTTTTGGCAAGTGACGATGCGTACACACTTGCTGCTTTTCGATATATAGTCAATGTTTAGGGCTTATCACAGGGGCTCACCAGGCTATTATCCTTTACTTATCGCTGGAAAAGTTGGCGTTAGGGGGAGCTGGTTTTAGAGCTAACGTCCCAGATATGCGCCGCTTACACCGAAATGGTAGGTGTTTGGAGGTTTTAGGCGGGTTTCTCAGATACGTTCAAGTCTTTTTGCTGTCGCCAGTAGCCTGTAAGAGCCTGCTTGCAAGTCAAACACCATTGGGCAGCAATCACGTAGCGGTTGGCACGGCTAATGCGTGCTGTGAGATAGTAGTAGACGTATGCGCGCATTCTTATCTACCAACTATAGCATCTATTACAGTAGCGTTAAAACACCCTGTTGAAACAGGTGCTATGCAGCGCCAGACCCTTAATAGGCCGGTAAAATGCACTTCAACTCTACCATCCCTGCTTTCGGGATAGAACGATTCTCATGTTCGGTCGTCGTAAAGATACGTATCTCCGTAACCTTTACGTTGTGGCTTTTTCAATCACCTTTCACCTCAACTCGCTCAGGTTCTCTGGGGGCTTGTACTCACTTTTGGAGCCACAGTGGGCTGCTCGTTAAAGAGCGAAGGACCAGCAACAGGCGCATCAAAGCTGATGGGGTTCTTTATCAGGGAGTGAGGTGGCGGGGCATTGTTAGCGGTGCCCGTTTCGTCTAAGTACATTTCGCCCCTTGCCAAAAGATTAACCAGTCGGTTGAAATCTTTCGGAATTTTATCTTTCAATGGCCTCAACGATGTTGAGGGTAGGTTCTGTGCGTCCCATTAAAAATGCTACTGAGCGACGCTGGGTGACATTCCAATAGAGCGCAAGGTCTGATGACTCATGTGCTGGCTCTCAGCAACCTTCTTATTCGATCTTTCATACCCTTATTTTTAGTGTAAGAGGCTTTTAAAGGCCTTTTGCATTGATTTTACAAAAGGTAAAACAAATTTTCGTACTGATGCAAGTATCTAAACAACAATTTAGAAACAAAAGGTTAGGTCAAAATCAAAATCATTAAAATGATGTAAACCATTGCGCGGTTGAAGCAATTTACATTTACAAATCACAAAATACACGGGCATCTAAAACAGGCATATAGAAGGTTTAATAAAAATCATGATTTTTCACTGGTTCTTAGTACACTTATACAGCCTTTTAAGCAGGTGTTTAGCCTATATATATTCAGGGCTTTTTAAGGGCCAAAATGGGGTGTTTTACATGTATAAAGCCTAGATAATGCCTACAAATAGCTGAAAATCATATAAAAATAGGGCCTGTATATGGCGATGTATAAGTATTCATTTGGATTTTGAAATGTAAATCTTTATCGTTTTATAATGTAAACTAAACAAGCGTATGAGACATGCTGCAAATTTACATCGTAAACCATACTAGTTTTGTTTTGTAAACCAGATGCGTGGTTTACAATTTCTAAAACCTCACGACTCTTCTGAGACTAAATATTTGTTAATTGTAAATTGGGTAGGCCTGTAAATGACAAAACAGAGCGAAATTGATTATTCTGCAACAGAGGGTCGAGTTGCTTTCAAATCTGCGAGTATTTTAGGGGTTAAAATGGGCTAACTTGATTTTTATTCGAAGTTAGCCAGTGCCTCCAGAGACACTTATTCTAGAACGAAAAAGGCCCGAAAAAGGCCATTTTTTGGTGCAAAATAAAGAGATTAGCTCCTTTCATCAGGTCACCAACAGGGTATTTGGGTTGTCAACCCCTTAGATTTAGCGTCAATCTCTCTTATTTTATGGATGATATGCATCGTCTTCATGGCCGAGTGGTTTCTCATCCCTACCATAAGTCTTTCACTCCCACACCGATTTCAGGTCGAGGAAACTTCGCCACTTCTGCTTCGTTGTTTTTGTTTGGTGCGTAATAAGCAATCAACAAGTTTTGGAAGAAACTGAAAAGCAAACGGCAAGAAGGCGAAGATAGATCAGCCTTTGGGTTCTTATCGAAAATACTGAATAATTTGGTTTGCCTTAAACACGTCTCGGTTAACGATAGCGTTTCGCAGTTCAAAACCATTAAACTCTTTTGCTAACCCCAATCTGTCGTTCCACGATGTCGGGCGTAATGCGCGAAAGTCGTTTTCAGGTAACGAGATCAGAACCTTATCCAGTTCCGATGTCAGTCGATTCAAGTCGAAACCAATATGTTCTGCAATCATGATGGCAGCCTTATCTTCCACTGTCGCTTTCTTGGTGCTAAAGGTATCCTTTAATAAAAGCAGGCAATTCGTAATCGCGTTTTCTCTTTGCTTTCGAAAACAACCCCAATAGACTCGGCTCGTGCCAAAAGCTTCTTTCCTCCTGTCGACGAGTGCCATTCTTATGACAAAGCACCAACACGGTAGTTTTCTGGGATGCTCCAAGTATTTTAGCCAAAGCGTCGGTATTTGTTTCGGGTTCTGCGCCTCTTTCACCATCACCAACCGCCGTTCGGCCATCATGGGATAAGCCTTACAAAGGTCGGCCACCTGCACCCGTTGGTATCTACGCCAAAAGATGATGTCTTGGTTAAAGTCGCGTTCATGCGGGTCTGCAATACATTTCTTCGAGCAAAACTTTCGCTATTCTGTCGATATAATACGACTCTTCGCCCATTAGCACATATACGGGCGAAAAAGCTTTCGCGCCTGTAATGTCTTTAATGATGGCTTCGGGGCCAAAGCGCGGTTCGTTTTTCTGCCATGAAAGGTTCTTGTTAATGATGATTGCAGGGACAACAAGTTGCAAAAACCACCTTGTTGCCCGCATATTTTTTAGTAACTTTGTACCATAAGGCACACCGCCAACCGCGACAAACCATTCTTGTCGCGCCCTTACTCGATGCGCTTTATTGCGCTTTACACTGCAAAAGATAACAAAATGTATTCACTAAACCTACCCTCGTATGCAATAAAAGTGGGAGGCACGAGCGCGTCCACCGTGTCGTCGACCCACTTCGTGGCAAGTACGTAGCCCTTACTCCCGAAGAATGGGTGAGGCAACACTTCGTCAATTTCCTTATCCACCACAAGGTTATCCGCAACTGCTGATGGCCAACGAGGTGGCATTGAGCATCGGCGACAAGAGCCTTCCGGGCCGACAGTGTGTTGTACGACCGCGACCTGAAAACCCCGAATGATACTCGAATACAAGGCACCCACCATCGCACTTACACAAAAGGTGTTCGACCAAATAACCGTCTACAACATGCTTTTGCACGTAGACTATCTCGTTGTGAGCAACGGTTACAACACATCTGCTGCAAAATGAACTATACCGACAACAGCTACGCGTTCTTGCCAACCTGCCTAACTATATCGAGATATAACGCGCGCGCGTACATTATTATATCTTAGTTTCTAGAGTTTGCGAGTTTATAAGCCTAAAGTTATTTTTCCCTCGATTTTCTTTTTAGGCAAATCGGATAGTAAACCAACACATCAGAACAATTTATGATAAAAACTCAGAAACTGAAAACTCTCAATAATTAAATAACACAAACACACAACAAACACTGAACATCATTGCATTTTTGAAGAAATGGACCCTACCAACGGACTTATTATCGGTGCGCGTAGTCTATCTTGTTTTCGCACATCGCCCCACTTCAACCCATTAGGCAACGTGGCTGGGTCCTTCTTTGGTGAAACTTCTCCCCGTGGTTATCTTCGTGATGTCTATCTCACGTTCTGCAAAAATACAGATGGGCGACCTTCGTCCGCGTGCCTAGCACTTCATTCTTCAAAGCCATCCGCATCATACTCTCGGGCCTGTTGGTGTTAGCTATTTTGCATACCACCAACCCATGACCAAACTTGTGCTCGAAGGAGCCTTCGTTTGCGTAATCTGTCCCACAGCGGCAGCGGCTCCGTCATCACCGAACGACTTGGCGGAAGCATTGCCTCGCTCACCATCTACACCATTTTGGCCAACGTGGTTACATCGGTCATCATCCATTGTTCTTTCCACTATGGTCGAGAAAAAGCGCAGACATCACCTTCCTCACAGCCTTTATCATGATACTCCGAGCGCATCACGTTCGTGTACTCATCGTACCTCTTTGTCTGGCGCTGCTCACACGAAAATTCCTGCCGAAAGTAGCCACGCGCATCAGAAACCAAGAACTAGCCTTCTATCTATGGGGTTCAACCTCTCCATCATCATGGGATTAACCATCCGCAACATCCTCGCCACTCAAGTTTATGGCACGATTTTGGCTCTACTCTCTTGTTACCCTCGTCATCAGCCTCTTGTTGTTTTCCATTAGCAAAGCCGTGGGCTACCATTATGGAGACAGCATCAGCGCAGGACAGGCTTTTAGGACAGAAAAATACCGTTGTGGGCATTTGGCTCACCATCGCCCTCTCTCAATCCCATAGCATCCATTGCGCCGTGCGCTTACGTGGTTTGGCAAAACCTCATCAACGCAGCAGCTATGGTACAAGCAAAAATACGGCACATTGAAATGGTAGACACTACATCAAACGGGTGCGTAAACACATTCAAGATGATAACTTTTAAAGACATAAACTTATGGCAATAGGAAAATGGATAGGGCGGATTTCTTGGCTTTATCACTGGTGGACCACTTGGCGGATTAGCAGGTTTGGCACTCGGTGCACTCTTTCGATGTAAGGGATAGATCAGGTTAACGAGCCCGACCGCACTGGGCAATCGCCCTGCTGAAGCGGGATCTTCGGCCAACTTCTACCAGCGCAACGCTCACCGCCACCCAGCAACAGCGGCAGCAAGGGCGAACGCAATTCGTTTCTCTTTTCGCTGCTAGTGCTCTCGGCATACATCATTCGTGCCGACGGCGGAAGTGATGCACTCGAGATGGAAACCTTACGTGCCTTCTTGCGACGGAAACTTTGGCGAGATGGCCGTAGAGCAGGGCGACAGCATCATCCGCAACATTTTCGACCAACGAAAAACAAATGGGTCGCGATGGCTTTCGAGAGCATCATACGCGACGGCTGCTTTCAAATCGCCGCTCACATGAATAGCGGACAGCGTCTGCAACTGCTCAGTTTTCTGGCCGAACTAGTCAAAAGCCGACGGACGCGTCGACCCCTAGCGAGGTGGACGCTCTTCGCAAGCTGGCGCTAGTGGTTGGGCTTTCGACGCTCGCATTCTCGACTCGATGTTCAACCTCGATAAGCACGACACGCAGTCGGCATACAAGGTTTTGGGCATATCGCCCAGCGCTACCAACGACGAAGTGAAGGCTGCTTACCGCAAGATGGCCCCTGCAACACCACCCCGACCGCGTTGCAACTCTGGGCGAAGCATGCACGCTGGCGGCCGAGAAAAGAAGTTCAAGGAGATTAAACAGATGCCAAAGAAAGGATATATAAGGAGCGCGCATGTAGACTGCGATGCGATAAGCAATCGCTCATCTAATATAGCTGGAATACGTAGATGAAAACGCATCGCGGGTGTCGACTGCCAGCCTCAACGAGGAACGAACTACATAACACGCCTAAAAGCAGCAACATAGCCCCCAAACACATCGTAACGTACATGTACTTCGCCGCACAAACAAATTGCATTTAGCTGCTAAATTTTTGCTAACAAAATGCTGATATTTCATTTAAAACGTACATTTTGCGCCGATAAAATCACTCATTTCAAAACAAAAACAAAAAGTAATGATTATGAAGAAAGATCATTTTCAGCGCAGCTCTTTTTCGTTGCTGCAATAGGTTTTTGCTAACGCACAGAGTGAAGGAACAGCCAAGAAATGCGACAAGGCTAAAGACCGAACAATGCGAGACAAAATGCGCGTAAGAAAGGCTGCTGCAAGAAAGACGTGCTGCCAAAGACTGCAAGAAAGACGCTGCTAACTGCAAAGAGAGCAAGAAAGAGTGCAGCAAGAAGAAATGCGACAAAGGGCAGCTAAGCAAGACTGCAAGAAGACTGGCGAAGAAGTGCTGCAAGAGTAAGCTCAGCAACAGTACCTCGCTTACATAGAGTTTAAGGTAAACAAAGCTAAACTCGGCCTAACATTTAAAAAGCGATCATCAGGCTAGCCACCAAAACAAGCTCCATACACGCCTCGTGGTTGTGTATGGAGCTTATTCTTTTGCAGACTCGCTGAGTGTAGCGCAAAGATATGCAACAAAGGCCTGTGTAAAGCCTCTCTTTAGCAAAAATAGCGCAACAAACAGCCCTCAAATAGGTGCAGAGTAGGGGTAATCGACTTGGTTTTAACGTGATTTAGCAGGCTAAATCAAAACGATCCACCCAGTTTCAATGTTCTATCATCAGGGCACACCCTCACGCCAAAACTCCCAACACGCTCAGCCTACACTTCCATCGCGCTATTCCGCCTCTTCCTTTTCGTTTTTGCGGATGGCGCGTTTGCGCTCAGGTTTCTCAGTTGCTGTACCATATCGCTCTTAACGCCAGCCAATTCGGGATCTACGATGATGCGTCCACAATACTCGCACACGATAACCTTCTTGTGCATCTTCACGTCTAGCTGTCTCTGTGGCGGTATTTTGTTGAAACATCCGCCGCAAGCATCACGTTGAACATACACTATACCCAGTCCGTTGCGTGCGTTCTTACGAATTCGTTTGAAGCTGCTCAGCAGTCGCGGCTCGATTTTTCGTCTCCAAGTCACGTGCCCTGTCGCGCAGCCTTTTCTTCCTCTTCCTTCGTTTCGAGCATAATTTCGTCAAGCTCATTACGCTTTCTGTTGCAAGTCGTGCTCGCGGTCATCATCTAGTCTGTCCCGCCACGCTCAGGTCGCGTTCGCACTCGTCAATCTTTACTCAGTGCTTCCTATCTTCTTGTTGCACAGCTCTATTTCAAGCGTCTGGAACTCAATTTCCTTGCTCAAGCGTGTCGTATTCGCGGTTGTTCTTCACCTCGTCAAGCTGGCGATTATAGCGTTCCACGCTCAGCCTCAGCCTCAGCTATTTCTGCCTTCTTTCTGCGAAACGGCCTGGAGAAGTCGTCTATCTCCCTGCGAATTTTGTATCAACGCGATATTTCAGATCCCTTCAATCTCGTCTTCCAAAGTCCTGCACTTCCAAGGGCAGTTCTGCCCCCTCAGCGCACGCTTCTCATCAATTGCCGAGAGCGTTGTTTTGCAACTGGTAGAGCGCTTTGAGCTTCTCTTCCACCGACAGTTCGGTAATCTCTTTCTTTGCCATAACTTATAAATAGATGATGGGATTGGTGTTTGGTCTGCGTCAGAATGCACTTCACGCCCCTGGCACCTTTCCTCGATTATTGTTTTAAAATATCTCGTTCGTAAACTGCTCGCTTTGGTAATGCCCAATCACGGCAATTTGTGTTCCTGTTCATGATCAGAGTAATCGTGATAGTGCATCTCGCCCGCGTACAAAGGCGTCTGCACCAGCTGCGATGGCGTCTGCCAGCAAAAACGCTCAGAGCCACCGCAGATGGCCACCTTTCTGATGGGTCGGCGCAACAGCTGGTTGCACATCACGCACTCCACGTCGAACGTAAGCAAAATCACGAAATCGTCGGCGCCAACGGCTGCTCGAAACGCGCCCATCACGCCCGATGCCCCCTCTACACTAACGCTTTCGCCCTTCTCGTTAAGGGTCTCTACACGCTTTCGTACACCGAAAAGTCTAGCGTCTAGCAGATCCCCATCTTCTCTAACTATCTTTAAAGTTCACGCCGCCTCGAGTCGTATCTATGTTGGTGTGCAAGGCAGCAATGGTAACGTCGTTCTTTGATGGCCTTTCATCACCGTTCGCTGCACGGCATTGGCGTCCGACACCTGCGCCAGCTTACGAAGATAAGCGGATGGTGCGCCACAATCGAGGTTGCAGCCCTTAGCCACAGCCCTCATCCACGATCTTTTTCCGTCACGTCAAGACACAATAAAAAGCCCTGAAACTTCCGCCTCGTCAATCCAACCTGCAAGCCGGCATTATCAAATCCTTCTTGCAGGGCAGAGGCGCAATTGTTCAAGGGCACGTAGCACTTCCTTTATTTTTCACGCTAACCTAGCTTTATGTTATCGAAGTGCAAAGTTACTGAATTTCTGATTGATACGGCAAACATAATATTGCGTAGTTAACAGGCCATCCTCTGTTAACAATGGGCTTTTACCAGCTCTCACCAATCGTCCGTAAAGCTTCTCATTGCCTCCACTTCGTCCTCTATCTTATTGGTGCAAAGTGAAACCAGAGTCGATGCTCGTGATGCGTTCCACGTCGTCGATGGTGTTCGTAATAGCTTTTTAGGGCGGTTGTCTCCTTCATTACGATGGAGATAAAACCGATAGCTTTTGGCTCGCCTTCCATACACAGCACCACCTTAAGAACGCCTCTGGAACAGTTATCTTGTTCTTTCCGATGGTTTTTATGTTCGCCTTTCACCAGCTCAGGGCCCGCAACAATGTAGATGCAACCATACTCTTGGCCCATTTTCTGCACTGTCCTTCCAACTCTTTCCAATCGCCAACGTTCAGTTTAGTGGGTCTTGCGGACAAATATCGGTGAGCAGAAACGATTGCTTTTGTGCAGTGCATCCCAAGACTGTCGGCCGAAGGGCAAAGGTGTCACGCGTCGTAGCGGCCACGTAGTTTCGCAGGTCAACAGCTCTTGGTTTGGGTACCTCCGTGTCTTCTTTGAAAGCTATGCCTACGCTCGTTGGTTCCTTCTGCATGTTCGGCTGTTGGTTGCAAACCACCCAATTGGGTATGCGCAGTTCGCTGTTATACGATGCCATGTAAAGCACGCGCCTCAACAATTGTTCGGGCCTGTCGGTCAGTTTTTCCGGGCACTCAGGTGGACTCAGCCTTTCCTCTGCACCCAAGTACATCTCTGTGTGTAATGGTATCTTGAACACTGTCTTCGCCCTCATGACAGGTGCAGCTTAGCTACCTGTTGCTCTTGAAGAGGTTGCACACCCGCTTTCGACTTGCCTTTTTTACAGGCTGCAAACCAAAGGCCGACAAATAAGTAAAAGGCAATAACGCCAGATAAAATACTTTTCTCGCTTCATATCTACTTCAAGTTTTCATTAAGTGTTGCAAATATACTAATTAATTCGCATAAAACAACTGTTTCATGTAGCACAAATCTTCTTTTCCGCAACAAAAAGCATCCTCAAAACTAAAAAGTTATCGCCTTAACTCCTAACAAAACAAAAGCTAATACTAATTCCCTTACCCCTTATAAACGCTCAAACACCTCCCTGCCTAAAACCTTAAAACGCAAAACTTTCAGCATTCTTTACCGCCTTACCAAGCTTCCTAGTTGCCTCGTTGCCCTCCCACTTCGTTCTCACGTTTGTCGGGCGAGCAGGGAAAAAGTCGATACCTGTGATGCGTTCCACGTCGTCGATGACCACGTAATAGCACTGCCTATTTCCCGACTCGTTACGATAAACAGCTGATGGCCTTGGGCTTTCTTCATGCAACACCACCTAAAGAACGCCTCTGGCACCGTTACATATTCTTTCAATAGCTGTGTTTACCTTTAAACAACACCGGACGCCACTACGTATATGCTGCCATACGTCTTAGCCCACTTTCTACACCGATTTTTCCAGTTCGTGCCAGTCGCCAACGTTCAGGTTATGGTCTTGCGGGCAAACGTTGGTTAGCAAAACGATTGTTCTTGCAATTGCATCCCCATCGATTATCGGCAGATGGACAAAATGTCGCGGTCGTAACCACTCTTGCCGTAGTCAAAATCCACCGCCCTAGGCATCAGCACATCTCAGTATCTTCATGATGCAACGCCCGCCCGTTTGTTCTTTCCCTCGGTATGAGCCCTGTAAGTTGCCACGCCACCCAGGTGGGTATGCGCGTCGCTGCTTATACGATGCCGTGTAAGCCACTCGTTTCAATATCTGTTCAGGTCTGTCGGTCAGTTTTCCTGGCACTTCTAGCCCATTAGTAGTCTTATACTCCGCTTTCCCTTGGCTATTGTCTGCATCTATGCCGTTCTCGTTTTCCGAACTAATCTGCCCGCCTCCTGTTCCTGATAGGTACGCAAACCGCTCAACTGCTTCACTACATTTAGATGGCTGCAAGCCACAAACCGCCAAACAGACCAACGCCAATAACGCCAAACTATATACTTTTCAGATTTCATAAATGCTGATTCAATTGTATCTTTCGTTTATAAAACATAGTAAGTAGATTTGTTTGATCGCAACATTTACCCCATCAAACAAAGTCGAAAATTATGCAACAGGTAGCAAAATAATGCAGCAACAACAAATTAAAGCCGAAAATACGGTGTAAAGCGGCAACCCTAACTCGCTCATACTACAAAATCATTATGCCTTCATTCGTTAACACAGGCTATACTTCAAAATAGCTATGTTAAGCCACGTTATCCCCACCTTACTGACACAAACTACAAAGGGCCATCCATCACCAGTGAAAGCGAACACTACCAACAACAGGAATGGGCAACAAGGCACACTCTCAAAAACGCCAAAATGCAGCATGAGGGTTCAAAGGCATTGGCGCGGCAAACGTGATGAAAATTTAATTTGGAACATATTGAGAAAATTCTTATATTTGCAAGGTGTAACCCTTATCTGCACGCCTAGAAAGATGCGGAATGGTTTTCCTGCATCCATGATATAACCATTTGTCACCGACAACGGCGAGTGCAGAAACATCGCATTTAGGGCGTCTTGCACAAAAGAACAGGCTGTCAACACTCCCGTTTCATCCCTTATCCCAACGACAAATGAAAACATTAAACACATATCTATTGCTCATGTTCCTTTGTCTTTTCGGTTTATGTTGAGAAGGCAGAGGCACAGCAAAACGCTGACCCTTATCGTGAGCGAGCAGTATTGGTGGAGAGCTCTACCCTTCGTTAACATCAAGTTAACGGAGCGAAAGACAGACGATATGTTACTCCGACTCTATCGGCAAGTGCATAATTCCACTGCAAGCAGGATTTTACGAGTTGCGGCTTTAGCAATGTGGGCTACATCAATCACAAAGAAAAGCTTAGCACTCGATACCGACAAAACGCTGCATATAAAACCTATCAGCCAATGCCAAAGTATTGGGCGAAGTATCGGTTAAGAGGGCGAAAACGTCTTATTAAAGATAACACACAACGGATTGGAAATACGACTCTATCGAAAGACCTTGCCGCCCAATCCACCAACCTGCTTGCCGCCTTCAAAACCGCGTTCCGTTGGTGAATGTTGATGCCAACGACAACATTACAGTGAAAGGGTAGCACCTCTTTCTCCATCTTTCTTCAATGGGCATCCTTATCGCATTGCGCAGTCTTCGCCCAAGGCCGTACTGCAATCCATCCCCGTTACCACAGTGAAAAAGATTGAAAGTTATCGACCGCATAAACGCCCGTTATGGCGGTGATGTTGGCGATGCGATAATCAATATCGTTACCAACCAGCAGCTTTTCGACAACTATGCCTAACCCTTAACGCCGGGGCAAACACGCAACCAAGAGCCAATGCAGGCATCAATCTCATGGAACGCACAAAAGACATTGACTATTCGGTGGGTTATAGTTACGCTCTTGATGGTCAGCGAGAGCAGCCCATCGCGTCAAAAAGAGCAGGTATGCGCAAGGTTCTCAATGGCAAGAAATACAACGGTGAAAGGCGCTGGCGACGGCGATTGGAAGAAACACATCGTAAGGCTATGCTGCAATGGAGGGCCTCGACACGCTGAACACACTGTACCTGAGACGGACACGCCTTGATAGAACAAACCAACCTGAACACGCTGTGGCAACAAATCCTTTAACGAGCAAGGACAAAGCACCATTACTAAAGCACTTTCGACACCGAAAACAAAGAATACGACGAGGCACTGCCGAAGCGAACGTCATCTATCGAAACCTCTTTCGCAAAACGGGAGACGAGCGTTGGGTTGTCGGCTACAGGTATACCTACAACCCAGACGTAGACATTATTACCAAACCAACAGCAATTTGGCGGCAACGAGGCGCAGAACCAGAGCGCAAAACCAACGGCGGACTGCACGAGCATAGCCTGTCGGTGAACCTCAATTTGCTTAACAACGACAACGCAACGTTGCTCGTTGGCGGCAAACAAACCCTGCGAAACGGCGACATCCAATCTTCACACAGATATGCTGAAAAGATGGAGAATGGTAGACGATGTGGCAGAAAGCCTACAACAACAGCAGTTGAAATACACACAAAACGTATCGGCTGCCTACGCATCTATTTCGCTTGGTGTAGGCAACTTTACCCTGAACGCCTCGCTAAGGTGGGAATATGGCGACTTAAAGATGCAATATCCACAGACAAACGGCGTACAACTTCACTAGCGAAAAGCAGTATGTCCTACCCATACGCGAGGCATATACTATCAGGGCAAAAAGTTCTTCATTGGCACTTAATTACAATGCTGGCATAACACGCCCAAGCATACTCATGCTCAACCCTTTCAAGGCGATTTGTATGCTAATACTAGCGGCTGAGGGCAACCCACAGCTGAAAAACACCCTACACGCACACACTGGAAACATCGTATTCGCTTTACTCCAACACGTTTTCCTTTCTTACAGTCTGCATTACAAGTGGATAAACCACCCCATCATGGCCTTTCCTCGATACGACGCTCACCAAAAACAGCTCATCACCCAATATCAAAATATAGTCTTTCGCACGTGATTTTGGGTCGAATCTTTACTTTAATTACCGTCCCATACCGCTGCTTTCGCTCACTTTCTCTGGAAATATTGATTGGTATAAAAATCAGAAAGCGAACAACTCTGGGACAAAAAGCAACATCGCACACAACCTAACGCTGATGTGCGACGTATTTTTGAAGAAGAACTGGACCATTGGTTTTCGCAGTACGGCACTATAAAAACCCAGCTCGAGATATGGGCAAAAGCGCACGCCTTCTCCATCTCGTCGTTGGCAATAAGCAAGTCGTTCCTTTAAAGGCGCACTCAATACAAGGGCAGTAATGAACTCGCCTTTCCAAAAAGTACAACGAGCTGTTGGTCGAACAAAACCTCACCCACTTCTCGCGTTCGCAAACCAACTATCTCACGGCTAGGGGCTTTCGGCATAGACATAACCTATACCTTTAAAAAGCGGAAACCCCTAAAAGAGCTGAAACGCGATAGCCGCTTAAAGAGTTCTGACCAGAAGACAGGCGTTGAATAATAGCAGCAACTACAATGACCCACAAAAAAAGACAGACAACTGCATGTTGAAGAACGCCATCCGTTCGCAGGCACAAGCTTTCCTCTCGCTCCGCAAAAAGCTATGCCTCGTGTTGCTGTGCGCCATACAGATGGTTTGCGCCCAAAGTTTCTTCATTAGCGGAAAGATAAGCGACAACACAACACGAAAGCCCATAAAGGCAGCGCAAATAACCTATTAGCAGCCGATGGAGTAAGTGCAAAGGCATCTATTGCGAGTAACGAAGATGGTAAATTCGCCTTAACCAACCTTCCCCCTGCCTCCTATCATCTACGCATAACCAGCGTGGGCTATAAGCCCTATGCTGCTAACTATCGTGGAATTGAACAAAGACATAGACCCTAGGCGATCTTCTTTTAAAAGCCCGACACCGTGCAACTAGGTGAAGTTACGGTGTCGGCCAACCTACAAAAGAATGCCGACAGGTGGGTTTTCTACCCCTCGGACGCCATAAAAGCGACAAAGCACAGATGCCTACGACGTGCTGCAACGTATGGCGTTACCCGACCTACAATTCGACTTGATGAACCGAACGCTATCTTCGCAGAAAAGGCGGTGCACTGCAAATACGCATCAATGGCGTCCTTCTAAACAGTCAGACCTTGCAGCCCTGCAACCACAAGACATCGCCAGGGTGGAATACATCGACAACATTCATCAATCCCTTCTTCAAAACCCGCCAACAACCTATTGCAAGAAAGGAGAAAAGGAACGATGAGCATGAGACATGGGAATACAATATGCTTTGCCTCAAAAACAAAGGACATTGCTTTTGCGCTACTATAGAAGACCCTTTCAATCAACTGAAAAAGGGGAACATTTATACAATTATGGGAGATTTAGTGTCACTGCCTCACATTCCCTAACACGCAATGCATCCGTTTGTCTATGACGTATAGCATAAGCAACAATGGAAAACAAATAAAAGTGAACAAAAACGAGAACGACACTTCCAGATTCGCCAAAATAAACACCTGTATGGAGAAATCAGATTAAACATTATTAAGAAGGCACATTGAACAAATCAACCTGATATATACAACATTTAACACAAATAAGTTGGATTATACAAACAAAGTTAGTAAACTTGCTGCATATTAACATGCATTCACAGAGTCCCTGCAAGGAGGATGTAGGATACCTTTATAACAAAAACAACAAGTAAAGTAACTAAAACCGCAAACAGGAATTATTAATTCAAATTGCAGAAGAATATCACAATACGATATTTTTACTGAATAGCCAAAATCTGCAAAAATGCATTGTTCAAAGAACACAATCTTCCAAGGTTGAACAAAGGAACTCTACTTGAAATGTGTCTATTTTTAAATTGCAAATTATAAGGTTTCAACCGATATCGATAAAAAGAAAATGACAATCCTTGTAGAGGAAGTTTGACAAACCAACAACACTTCCATATATAACTATACACAAAGTTAAAGTGTTACTAACCATTTGATCTTCTCTAAATACTTGTCGATAAATCATATAAAACCAAACTCTATTGACATTCCAAACATTATTTTACCCACCATTACTCTTAGCCTATATGGATTTACGAATGGTTTACATACTCGCTCTATACATTTCATACAGTTGTGGACTTTGCGCACAGATTGATTTTGCAATGAAGCCAACAATTAAAGTTGTCTCGTACAGATAGTGTCAACCTCAACACCTATGGAGAACGTGAATTGTATTTTATACACTATGAATGATACACTAGCCCCCAGTGCTTGTGTGCATCTGACAGCTTAGGTATGGCACAATTTAAAAGGTGCTTATAACATACCTTATCGACTTGTTGCCAGTTTTTGGGAAAAATAGTTTATCAAGAAGAATTTGTTATAGACGCGCATACACAGATGTTAGAAAAAGGCTATCCGATTAAACAACAGCCGCCAACTAGGTGAAGTGATAGTTAAAGCCAGTTCCATTAAACCAGAGAAAGGGAAAATGATTTTCTATGCAAAACACGAGGCTTAGGAAAATCAATAGCTATGTACACTGCTTACGATGCACTTGCAAGAATACCACGAATACAGGTTACAGGAAAAACAAGTGCTTATAGATGGGAAACCCGCAGAAATAAGAATCAATGGTATAGAAAGTAAATGCAAAATGATCAACTATCACTAATCAATGCAGCTGATATTAGCAAAATAGAAGTTGTTTTCGGAAGAACAGCATCTAGTTCAGAGCGAAGCCGCAGGTAGGAGTTGTGAATGTATATCAACAAATTCAAACAGGAATTACACTATCAGCAAAAATACACTTTCTATTTTGAAGCCTTTTAATTGCGATTTAAACACATCAGTGCTACAAAATGGCCATCTTGCTGTACTATGGTAATAATAAATGGCAAGCATACGCCCATTTTTCCACACAAAATGGGACAAAGACTGGGTTGAAACACCATTCTACTTACGAAATGACCAACAAGCCTTTTTCCTTTCAAAGATCCACAATTGATGGAAACTTAGAATCCAGTCAATTGCATTGCGACATTTTGGGGGCAAGTGGAGTTTGTGGGCAACACCGCCTTTCATTCGAAATTGAAAACAATTTTGACCTTAAACGACAAGAAACCACAAGAAAACGAGTTCTTTCAAGAGTACAGAACAGACAAATATGCTCGCTACACTGCAAAACACTCTTATAAGTAGAACAACAAAACTGTCGTTGATACAACTAACTCACCTTTGGACATCTAAAAACAAAAGAAACACACTGCAAACATCAATTAATTACTTATACGACAAAGAAAATGAGTCTGAAGAAACTATTACATTTTATTTTAACAAAGACTACTAGGAAAGAAGATGGCGAGAACAGGGCAACCAACAAATTGTTTTTGTGAACAGCGAACTAAGTTCTAAACTTGAACCAGGTCTATCACTCAATACTGGCATTGAGGCAAACGTGACAAATCGTACAAGTGACTATATACATGAAACGGATTTAAAACATGACGACATCGAAACACATACGGATATAGAGAAACACTAACTGCTTCATTTTTCATTGTCCAAGTCTTGGAAACAAGTAACTATCACTTGTGGATTACGACTAGAAAGAACCTCTTTGCATGGGACAGACTATTTCACAACGATACTCCAACTGGTTACCTTCATTTCTTTTGAGCTATACCCTAAGTAATTCTAAAGGAACTTGTATTATCGTACTCTAGATATTTACTCCGCCCATCATTCGATTTGCTTACAAATTATAAGACTAAAGTTAACGATTTTCTCTATTTTGTAGGAAATCCGCTCTTGAAAACACAAGAAACTGATGAAATTAATCTTTCGTATACAAATACCTGGTGTTCGTTATCCGCTGCATACCGCGTACATCATAAAGTTATAGAAGAAAATTTCTTTGTTTCAGATAGTGTTATTTGCCTTACCAATCAGAATATGCTTAACAGACATGAGTTCAGTATTAACTTAGGCAGTAATAACAAGCCTTTCTCATTTTGGAATTTATCTACCAACTTTGGAATACAATACATATATATTCCTGACGGATACCTCCAAAGGATATTGCATAAGGATATGTATCACTCCACAACACATTAGAGTTAACATCAAACATAGAAGCCAATATCAATATCGAATGGCGCAACACCATGGATTATGCAAACTCGTAGAATTAGTGGACGGCTTACATCACAAATAGGGATTCACTATATTTCCAAGAACAACAAATGGGTCATTGGTTTCTATTTAACAATCTAATTCGCAAGAATCATACATCAACATGGACAACAAATCCTTTTTATTGCGAACAAGACTTGGACACAATCGGCATTACGAAGTTTTATGCTTACAATTTCTTATCGCTTTAAAACATCAAAACAGCCGGTTTCACCTTTAAAAATACATAAAAACAGAGAATAGAGCTAGGCTCTAATGGCGGAAACCGAAAAAGCCAACAATGAGTAGGTATAATCAAATTCTCCCTAACGATTATGAACGAATTAGATCGTGCTATTGAGAAAATATCCGTTTTGTCATGTGACGAATTAGGATTGATGCATGGTGGCTTCGTCGCAAATGAGAACGAAGACGATTCAGAAAGTTCCGACTGCAACAAGAACGTCAACGTCAATGTGTATGAAGGAGCTCGTTGCCGCTGTGCTTGTACGTAAAAGTGTTCAAACCATAAGGTTTGAATCTAATTAAAAAGCAATGGATAGCCTACCGATTCTATAGATAGGTAGACTATCCTTTTACAAAGAAAATACATTATGAAATACAGTTTTTATAACATCCCTATACCATATAAGAACCATATAGTATTCTGCAATACTATAACTTTAGGGTATGTCATCATGACAAAAAGAATTGTTCTATAAGACAAAAAACGAATTGCCGTAAAAGATTTGCACTCTCTTCATCCAACGCTATATATTGCATTCCTAAATAGGGATATTCAGTAAATATCTAACTAATTGTTTGTCAGTGTAATATATTATTTGTACCTTTATATAAAAACCCCCGAACGACCCATCACGGGCAGAATCGGGGGAAATTTCATAAAATTAACTGCTGTGAAGTTACGAAAAAAATTTCTGACATAACACCAACTTTGCTCCCTTTACAGAGTTCGATTTTTTTACAACATTATCGCGATAGCTTTGCAAAAAGCGAACTTGGGCGCATCCGTGCCCAGCTCCCACTTGAGGAGTTGGCAGCGGAGTTGGCAAGCCGCACCCATGAGCGTAGGCGTGGGAAAAAGCCTCTTTTTTCGGCAGAAGGGGAAATCGCCCTCATGTTCCTCTGGCATACACGGGCCTGTCGGACGACGGCCTGATAGAGCTGCTCAACGGAAGCATCCACATGCAGATGTTCTGCGGTGTGCTGATAGACCCTGCCAATCCCATCAAGGACGGGAAGATTGTAGGTGCCATACGCAACCGTCTTGCCAGGCACCTCGACATAGACAGCCTTCAACGCATATTGTACGCCCGGTGGGAAGGCGACCTCAAGGACAAGGACCCTGTGCCTGACGGATGCGACCCTGCTATGAGAGCCACCTGCGTTTTCCCGACAGACGTCAAACTGCTTTTGGGAGTGTTGCCGATGGCTTCACGACCCTGCTCGTTTGCCAGAGCAAGCGGTTGTCGGAACGCGTTCCGAGAAACAAGTACAATGATGTTGCCAAGGCCACGCTTGCATACGCCAAGCAGCGCAAGCACACCGGCTCGGCCACGCGCAGGCTCAGGAGAAGGCTCCTGAAACTTCTTGCCAAGCTCCGCTTCCAATGGAACGGCCTCGCAAGTTGTACGGCCCCCTGCATCAGCCTGTCGGCAGAACAAGAAAAGCGGCTGTGCGCCGTGCGTGAGGTATGCCTCCAACAGTCAGACCTGTTCGCAGGCAAGGAGGTCAGGCACCGCATCGTCAGCATCGACCGCCCGTACCTCCGCCCCATCGTCAGGGGCAAGGAAAACAAGCGCGTGGAGTTTGGGGCAAAGGTCAACAACATACAGATTGACGGCATATCATTCATAGAACACCACTCCTTCGAGGCCTTCAACGAGGGCATTCGCCTTAGGCAGTGCATTGAATATCAGGAATCGCTGACGGGGGTCAAAGTCAAACGTGTCGGTGCCGACTCCATATACGCCAACAACGCCAACCGCACCATGTGTACGGAAAAAGGCATAACGACCTGTTTCGTCAGAAAAGGCCCAAGGCCCAAAGAAGAAGCCGGATGCCTCAAGAAGGCGAGAAGGATTATCGGGACCCTCAGGGCCACGGTAATGGAGGGCAGCTTCGGGAACCAGAAACAGCACTATGCCGTTGGGCGCATCAAGGCACGCAACATGTTCAGCGAAACATTGCTGCTCTTCTTCGGAATCCATACGGCAAATGCCGCCGTCCTTGCCGCAAGGCAGATGGCCAGGGACATGAAGAAGGCGGCTTGATAAAAAAATGAGGTGATTTTATATCCATCCATAGGCAGGTATGGAAGGGACAGGTGTGCCCATACGGCTCGACATTTGGGAGTTTTTGTGCGCAAAGCACATCAAGTACTCTTCCAAAGACGCTTTTCAAGAAAAGAATCTGGCATTTGACAGTCTCCAGAGATTCCTAAGAGAGAATTAACTGAATTACCCTAAATAAAGGAATTATTATTGACGATTCTGTAGACGAATATGAAAAAGCTCAAGGAAATGGAATACAATGCTGATTTTTAAAAGAGATTCATACCATTTAATTATAAATCCCACCTTGGACTGTAATTTTAATTGCTGGTACTGCTTTGAAAACAAACATAGAGGGTCTGTCATGTCCGCAACAATTCTAGAAGCTATAAAAAGGCACATTAAACTTATCTGTCAAGAACAATCACTTAAGAAATTCACATTGTCTTTCTTTGTGGAGAACCGCTGCTATATTACAGAAAAATAGCCAAACCTCTTATTCTTGAGTTAAATGAGAATAAGGAAAAACATAAAAAGCAAACATCCATTTTACGACCAATGGTTTTCTCTGTCGAAAGAAATAATCGCTGACATGAGCACTCTTGGTATTGCAAGTCTACAAATAACTCTTGATGGCAACAAAGAAAATCACGATAAAACAAGATTTAGCCAATTAGGCGGCTCATTCGATAAAATTCTTTCCAATATACAACTCGCCATAAATAATGAAATAAGTTATAGCAAGATTTAATTACACCAAAAAGATAACTTGTGGGGATTTGTTCCGCATTAGAAAGGTTGGCAACATTTACTAACAAAGATAAAATCACAATTGCACTTAATCAGGTTTGGCAAGATGGTGATATAAAACGCACCCCTATATGAAAAGAGAAAAATTGAAAAAGGAGCTAAAACGGATAAGAAAAGGAATTGTTGAGTTAGGAATGAGAAGTCTTCCCAAAAGATCTCCAAATGGCGTTTGTGAACTCTTGCTATGCTGATAAGAAGAACGAGTGCCTTATTAATTACGACGGCAGCATCTTCAAATGCAATGCTAGGGATTTTACGGAGGACAGAAAACTAGGAGAACTGAAACCAGACGGAAGTATACAATGGGATTCAGGAGAATCCCAAATGGATGAAAAATAAACTAGCGGATCAAATTTGTCGCCATTGTTTTTAATTCCTATCTGTGGAGGCGGATGTCGAAGAATACTTTTTGAAGCACAAGATCACCATTATTGTCTGTACAATGATAACACAAAAGAAAAAGAAGCGGGTTCTACTGGGCCTTTTTGTTATCGTAGACTAACTGAATGATTGCCCTCTTTCAGCGCGACGCAATGGATTGCGGCCCATCCTGCCAGCGATGATCCTCTGCCCATTACGGGCGAAAAATAGACCGCGACATGTTACGTCACCTTTGCTCCTTGGGCAAAGACAGGGGTTTCGCTGCTCGGTATCAGCAAGGCTGCCGAGACGATTGGTCTTAAAACCGTGGGCGGACGGCTTGGTTTCTGACACGTTGGTAAACGAAGTGCCGCTGTTTCTGCATTGTCCATTGGAACCAAAACCATTTTGTGGTGGTGTATAAGATAAGGAAGCGTGGCAGGGAAAAGTTCACCATATACGTGGCCGACCCAGCCAAAGGACTGCTCACTTATTCGAAAGAGGAGTTTTGCGAACATTGGACCAGCACCAAAACTAACGATGAAGAGAAAGGCATCGCACTGCTTTTCGAACCCACAGAACTGTTTTATTCGCAGAAAGAAACCGAAAGCGTGCCAACAAAAACCGCGCCAAGTTTCTTTGGAGCTATCTAAGGAAGTACAAGCGGTTCTTCACCCAGCTAATATTAGGCCTGCTCTTGGGTTCGCTGTTGCGGCTAGTGTTCCCCTTTCTCACCCAAGCCATCGTCGATACGGGTATCGGTGGAAAGACATCGGCTTTGTTTGGCTCGTGTTGTTGGCAGAAATGATGCTGTTGTTCAGTCGCACTGCCATCGATTTTATCCGCTCGAAAAATAATTCTGCACATATCCACGCGCATCAACATCTCGCTCATCTCCGACTTCTTCATTAGCTGATGGAAACTGCCGATGAAGTTTTTCTGACACTAAGCTGATGGGCGACTTACTGCAACGCATTGAAGACCATCGCCGCGTGGAGCAGTTTCTCACGTCAAGCAGCCTCAACCTGATCTTCTCTTTCTTCACTTTCCTTGTCTTCGGTGTGTGTTGGCCGTTTATAATTTAGGCATCTTCCTCGTTTTCCTCCTAGGCACATTGGTTTACGCAGCATGGATCATACTCTTTCTTAAGAAGCGCAGACAACTAGATTACAAATACTTCGAACAAGCAGGGCGCAACCGCAACGTAACCTATCAGCTCATTAACGGTATGCAAGAAATTAAGCTGCAAGGATGCGAACAACGGAAGCGATGGGAGTGGGAAGACGTGCAAGCCGACCTCTTCAAGGTTAACCTGCAATCGCTTAACCTGCAACAAGTACAGCAGGCTGGCAGCATCACCATCAACGAAGTAAAGAACATTCTCATAACTGCGCTAGCTCGCCACAGCTGTTATTCAGGACACATGACGCTGGGCATGATGCTCGCCGTCAATACATCATCGGGCAAATTGAACAGCCCCAGGAGCAACTCATACGGCTTATCTACTCGTGGCAAGACGTAAGCATCAGCCTAGACCGCATGAACGAGATACACACAGAGGCCAATGAAGAGAACGCCACACGCACAAATAGCGACTACGCTGCCGAAACACCCGCCGCCCACTCGATTATGATAGATGCCCTCTTTAAATACGACCCTATACAGCCCGCGCGACATATTGGCCGACATCAATCCTCCATTCCTAACGGCAAAGTGACGGCCATTGTGGGAGCGAGCGGCAGCGGCAAAACCACGCTGGTTAAGCTGCTCCCAGGCTTTTACGAACCCTTGTCTGGCAGCATTCGGCGGGCGACACGCTGTTAAGCGAGTTTAACCTGGCTGGTGGCGCAGTCAATGCGGCGCAGGATGCAAGAAGGCTACCTATTTTCAGACACCATTGCGGAGGAATATCGCCATCAGCGACGACGAACCCGACATTGAACGCATACGCCATAGCCGCACGCGTGCCAACATCGCCGATTACATAGAGGCACTGCCACCGGGTTACAACACCATGATTGGACAAGACGGGCAAGGCATCAGCCAGCTGACAACGCCAACGCATACTCATTGCCCGAGTGGTGTACAAAAATCCCATGTTCGTGTTTCTCGATGAAGCCACCAATGCGCTCGATGCCAACAACGAACGTGCTATTACCGAAAACCTTGCCGAGTTTTACAAGGGCAAGACCGTCGTTGTGGTGGCCCACCGACTGTCTACCGTGCGAGATGCCGACCAAATCGTGGTGTTGGACGCAGGAAAGATTGTGGAAGTGGGCACACATGAAGAACTTACCGCCAAGCGCGGCAAATATTTTTGCACTTGTAAAGAACCAACTAGAACTGGGAAACTGATATGGAAGACGAGAAAAACAAGAACGAAGCTTTGAGCTTCTGCAGTGAAAAAGGTGCGCAGCATAGTAGGCCAGATACCCTCTTCGCTTGTTCGTTACGGCATCGCCACCATTGCCTTGGTGCTGCTTTGCCTTTTACCGTGGCCTATTTCTGCCTTATGAGACAAGTGTACACGGGCATCGCTATCGTGAATCATGCTGAACTGCAAGGTTCGAAAGACAGCACAGACCTAACCCTTCTGCTGAAATTTGAAGACAAGCGGATGCTTCAAGCCCACAGCTTGCCCATCCATCTGCAAGCACCCAATGCATCATTGAAAGGACAGATATTGAGACTTGTCGGCCGCACGCGACACTCTGGAACGCCAAAAGGCACTTTGTCGCTTCAACACGAAAGAGATTAAAGCAATTGAAAACCAAGCAGTGGACTTCCATATCGTACGAACAGGCGGAAACCTGCTGCAAAAGCTGTTGGGAAACATTGGCCTTTAAAAATAGGTCATTACACACTTTTTGCTTGCACAAATAGCTTGAGTGCTGGTGTTTAGCCCCACTCCACACACAAACCTTCCCTACCCTCAAGTGGCTTCATTCCTTTCTTTGCCCTACCTTATTCAAAAAGAAGCATGAACACCCAAAGCACCCCAAACCCGAACAATAAAAACGTGATGCATGCGTTATGTCAAACAATATCAGGCATGCCATTCGCCTGCTCATCACCAAGAACTCTGCATTATGCAACATACTAGAACCCTAACGCTGCTGATAATCGCAGCCTTAACCAGCACTGACTGCTTGTAACGCGCAAACCAACAGCAAGCACATGCAGGCTAAAACAGAAGAAGAGAAACAGCCTGTTGCCAACAACTTGGCCACACGCATGTCCTGTTCCACAAGGCTATAAGCGCGTGAACGTGGCCGAAGGGAGCTTTGCACACTTTCTGCGTAACCTGCCTTTAAGCCCGCTGGGGAGCGATTTGCACTACTATAACGGACAGGTAAAAGAGCGAAAATACGCTAGGAGTAGTTGTAGATATGGACTTTGGCAAAAACGCTAACGAGCAATGTGCCGACGCCATTATCTTTCTTAGAGCCTCGTATCTATGGAAAACGCGGCAATACGCCAAAATAAACTTCAACTTTACCAACGGCTTTAAGGCCGAATATGCCAAGTGGGCGCAAGGTTATCGCATACGCAACAACAAAGCTTGGGTAAAACACATAAGGCCGACTATGGCTGCCAATCGTTTCGAAAAGTACCTCAACCTCGTGTTTCAGTATGCAGGCACCGCCTCGTTAAGCCAAGAACTCAAACCCATTGGTCGCTGCTGGGCAGCAGATATTCAGAGTTGGGCGACGTGATTATTAAGGGCGGTTTTCCTGGACACGCCGAGATTGTGGTTGATGTGGCCGAGAACGAGAAAGGAGAACGTGTGGTATTATTGGCTCAAAGTTTCATGCCTGCACAAGAAATAGAGATTTTTCCCCAATGGTTCAGCCCCTCTTCCAATGGCACACGCCTTGTAACCCCAGCGTGGACGTTCTATTCGCCCAACGCCAACACCCTACTCCTCCGTCGATTTAAGTCTGAATAAAGGGGCACATCGGTTAGTAAGCGCACGTTGGTGATAGAAGACACCGAAGTCATCTAGACTTTTTAAAAATCTCTATAAATCGAGAGGGTATATTGTCTTTGTGCTGTAAACCTAGATAAACACTCCTCTCATATACGAAGTGCAGGACAAATCAACTCACTGACTTATAAACTCACAAAAGCCTAATAAATCCCTGAACACATCAACTTACAAACTGGAAAAATTCACAAACCCACAAACTCACAAAACGCATCAACTTAAGAACTTAAAATCTTAAAGTTATTATTTTTATTTTACAAATTCACTCTAATTTTCGCTCCATCCCTGAAAAATGCCCGCTTATACGCCTAAATAATATGGGAAAAACAGGCTCTAAAGTAGCACCACTAAGAACAAAAAGTGGCCGTTGCACGCCTTTCAACGTAGCAACGACCACTTTCGTCAATATTTAAACCTATGAATTTTTCTTTTATACGGGCACGTTTACACGGCCGTAATTGTACATTTTTGAGCACGTTTACACAGTATTTGTTAAACTTATCGCTCATTACAATTTTCTTAACCATCTTTCTCATAACTTTATTCCTTTCTAATTTTAATTATCCTAATGTTTTTGTTCGATGCATCTTCACATCGCGTTATCCTGAATATGTCCTATTAAAGACTTTAAGCGATATTCGCTAAACATGATGCAAAGTTACGGCCCTAAAACTGTGTGCGCAAACAATTATGTAGAAAAATGGCGTTTTAAGGCCGTTTCTTTGACTACATCAACGCGGTTGACCTAGGTCAACCGCAGTGACACTGCCAATTAGTCAGCCTTTAAAACATCAGAAGACGGCCATGCTTGTCGAACGAGAAACGATGAGCCATGTAAAGCGTAACCATGAGCGAGACATGGGTGCACAGAAAGTGATGCACGAAATAAGTATCTGATAACGCACCGCTGTATCGGGTGCCGAGCCACCAAGTATCTGGCCAATCATCGTTCCGGGAAACTAACCAGCCCCATTACTGCCATATTGGCAATACAAGGCATGAAAGATTTCTCATGGCCTGCCTAATAAAAAGGGCGTCAAAGGGCCTCTAAAACGCGTTGCGCCATTGCCCAAAAGATAGAAATACAACTGCCGCTCGCGCTGCAAACCATGATAGTACGTGCTTAACGACAGCACGTTCACCCCAAGCATGTTGCCTCAAACAGGATGCCCATCAACAGGGTATAAAAATAACGTGCATCGAAGGGATTATACAGGCGCAACACCACGAAAAAGGGCATACATGCACACCACAAAAGCTCCCACGCCTAAACCTACGGCTATGGGCATAAGCATCAGCCGCATGCGCATACGGGTGCGGTTTACTGCCGTTATCGAAGCCATAGCACCATCAGCACAAACCAAAGCACGTTGATTAACCAGCTGTTGTAGCTGAAAGAAACTCTAGAGTAAAGCCTCAATGAGCGACATCTGCACCACCATACGCACCGTAGAGATGATGGTAGAGCGAATAAGAGGGACTTTGAAATAATGGAAGAAGTAAAGCGGAACAAGCACCAAGAGCAATGTCAAGAGCATTCCGATGATGGATATATTCATTTTTAAGCCGTGTTTTGGGGTTACTGATTGTTGTAGTTTAAGCATCAGGTTTTATCGCATTGCCCTGCAAAGGCCCTATCGTGGCTCACGGCGATGATAGCCGCCCCTCGTTTGGCCAAGCCTTGCAGATAGCCCGCAACAAGCACGCACTGTCAACATCTAAGGCCGATGTTGGGTTCGTCTACCAGCAACACCTTCTTGTCGAAACAATCCGGCCATCGAGAGCATATATGCGCTGCCGTTCGCCTCCGCTCACTTCGGCCAGCCGCTTTATCGTATAAGGTTTCGTCCAATCGCAGTCGCACGCCATTGGTCCATCAGCGCCTCCTTAGAAAATCGTTTGTCGCGATTTACCCGCAGCTGGTAGGGCAGAGCCACAAGCTCGGCCACGGTGTTGCAAGGCAGGTTCACTTTCTTGTGGCACATAGGCCATCACACTGCGCATATACTCCGCAGAGAGGGCGTTAGTTCTGTTCCGCCAATGCTAACTGAACCCCTCGTCAGGCGGTTGAAAACCCCAATATACATCGTAAGAGCGTTGTTTTTCCGCATCCCGACTCGCCCATCACGCAAAAGCATCTCGCCCCCATGAACCACAAACGAAAGGTTGTGGAACAGACTCTTACTCTCTAACGCAAGACTGGCGTCTTTCATTTCTACCGTCATACTATATAATATAATGTGTTATGGTGCGAAGGTTAGGCAAAAGGCGCATGTCACACACACAGGTTATGCGCTGGTATGGCGAGGCACGGTTCGCGCCAAGTGTTCTTTAAGTTTAATAAAGTAATGAATTGTCTACAAAAATACAAAGAAAAGTTCACAAACGTGTCGTTTGCTGGCTACGCTATCTTGCAATAGAAAACGAAGGAGGAAAAGACAAACTATGGCAACATCCAACAACATCGACATAAACGCTTTACCTACCTGCCGAGTGGCACGAGCAAAGCGGCGGTGCAGCTTACGGCCGCACGCAAAAACCGACTGGGCACCCATTTTGCCCGACATAACCAAGGTGTTTGTGGAGCTTACGCGAGCCATCAGCCAAACGCGAAAAGGTGCTTATCGTGGCTCCCGACACCGATGAGGTGAAGGCCACGCTCATGCGAAACTTGGGCATGGAACGCCTGCGCAACGTGCTGTTTCACCAATGCGAAACCAACGACACGTGGGCCAGAGACCAGTGCCGCCACTAACGCTTACGGGCAACAACACCAACAATGTGCTTTAAAGAGTACAGAACACGCTGCTGGACTTTACGTTTAACTGGATGGGGCGAAAAAGTTTGCTGCCGACAAAGACAACGCGCATTACCCAAAGCCTATATCACGAGGGAATGCTTAACGGAACAGCTTTGAAAGTCACAACGACTTTGTTTGCTTGAAGGCGGTGCCATAGAAAGCGACGGAAAGGGAACGGTGTTTCACAACATCGCAATGCCTGCTGGCCCCGCATCGCAACCAACCTATGACAAAAGACGACATTGAACAACGGCTGAAAAGACGCGTTGAGGCCGAACACGTGGTGTGAGCTGACCACGGAAACCTTGTTGGCGACGATACAGACGGACATATCGACACCATTGTGCGCACAGCACGCGAAAAATACGCTGTTATATGTGGGATGCGACGACAGCCACGATGAACAATACGAGGATTTTTGGCCTTAGAACACCAGCTAATGGGCCTCCGCATCAACAGGCATGCCCTATCGCCCTGCTGCGCCTGCCCATGCCCGACGCCATTTACGACGAGGGCGAACGTCTGCTGCCACCTATGCCAACTTCCTCATCATCAACGGGGCCGTTATTTGCCCCACTTACGCACAACCCGAAAGGACAAACAGGCGCTGCAAACCATCGCCCAGCTTACCCCAGACCGCGAGAGCCATAGGCATAGACGCACGCACCGTTATCAAACAACACGGGTCGTTGCACTGCCTCACCATGCAATTTCCGCAAGGCGTGATTGCCAACAACCCATAAAACCACGACAAAGAAAAAAATGCTTAGAACAGGAATAATACAACAACACAACACAGCCGACATACAAGACAACATGAACCGACTGGCCAACGGCATTGCTCAGCTGGCCAAGGAGGGCGCACAACTCATCGTTCTGCAAGAACTGCACAACTCGTTGTACTTCTGCCAAGAAGAACAAGTAGACGTGTTCGACCTTGCCGAGCCCATTCCTGGTCCGTCAACACAGTTTTTTGGCCAATTGGCCAAGGAGCATGGCGTAGTGATTGTTACCTCGCTGTTCGAGAAAAGAGCACCAGGGCTTTACCATAACACGGCTGTGGTGATGGAAAAAGACGGCAGCGTGGCAGGCATGTATCGTAAGATGCACATCCCCGACGACCCTGCTTACTACGAGAAGTTTTTACTTTACGCCGGGCGACTTGGGCTTTGAACCCATCAACACAAGCGTTGGCCGATTGGGCGTGCTGGTTTGTTGGGACCAATGGTATCCCGAAGCAGCCCGACTGATGGCCATGCGCGGAGCCGACTTGTTTATCTACCCCACCGCCATTGGCTATGCTGCCAGCGACGATGAGGCCGAACAGCAACGCCAACGCGAGGCTTGGACAACCATACAGCGCGCCACGCCGTAGCCAATGGTCTGCCCTGTGGTGGCAGTTAACCGCGTTGGCTTTTGAGCCAGACCCTTCGCAACAAACGCCAGGCATCAACTTTTTGGGGCAGTTCGTTCGTGGCTGGTCCCGCAAGGCGAACTGCTTTTTCCGTGCCAACGACACCGAAGAACAGCGCGCCATTGTAGACGTGGACTTGGCTCACAGCGAGACAAGTTCGCCGTTGGTGGCCATTCTTCCGCGATCGCCGCATAGACGAATATGGCGGCCTCACGCAGCGTTTCTGCAGCCATAGCAGTCTGCAGTACAGCTGTTTCTGCCTTTTTGAGGCTTGTTGGTTTTGCCTCTTTAAGGATCTCATTAGCCTGTTTCTTCTAGGCCGTTAGTTTGCTTCTTTTTAGGGCGTTAGTCTGCCTCTTGCGACTTATTGGCGGCAAGCAGCGAGCCGAAAAAGCCCGAGCAAAACTTCCACGCTCTTTTTGTCGGGTATGGCTATCTTGATGTGTGTTGCTCCCTGTTTCGGGGTCTTCTTCCACCAGTTCTTCCACCAGCTGCCTTTGTTGCCTCTGGCGATTTAAGCGTGTCTGCAAGCCTCTGAAAGAACGTACGCCCCTACATGTACCAGTTCTTTTGGGCGTAGATGGGTTTGCGCTGCGGCTGCTGTGGCTATGGGTAGGCGTGACATTGGTGTTTCCTTTGCCGCATTCTTGGGTGTGTCTCCGTGTCCGAAATCCTTGTTCTCGACCGTTTCGCCTTCGTGCTCAACGGCATTGTCTTCGTAATCGGCAGCATCGTCTTCTGTTTCATCATCAGTTAATGTGCCAAAAATCAAAATTAGTGACTGCCGTTGTGTTATCGTACTCGCCTTGCGGTGTTTTACTTTCCCTTGCACGTTCTGCATTGGTGTTTCCGCCATCGTTGTTGGCTATGGTGTGCGCGCTTACTTCGCTTTCTTCATTATTGCGCGTTTCTTCTTCATTTTCGGCCAGATCGTCATCGTCAAACACTTCCGTTTCGTTTGTTTCGGGGGCGTTATCTTCCATCGTTTCATTGCCCACAACCATCTCTTGCTCGTCGTTGTCAATGGGGGCTTTCGCCAGTGTGGGTGCTCGCCGAGCTGCTCAGTTGTTTTGTTTAGATTCGGCCATCATCTCGTCAAACTTGCCTTGTTGGGCAAAGATGGTGTCCTCTCCGCCATCCAAAAACCCTTCGAAGAGAGAGGATTTGAACTTTAATTTATCCAGCATGTCTTTCTTTCGAACGTGCCTGCCGACACGAGGTTTATCACCTGTATGTTTCGTTTCTGCCCCCAGACGGTAAACACGTGCGATGCGTTGTCTGCAAGCACGGCAGGGTTCAAGGCAGGTCTACGTTCACCACGACGGAGGCTGCTTGCAGGTTCAGCGGTGCTTCCCGCGTCGGTAGAGAGGAAAAACGCGGCAGTGGGGTTCGTCCATAAAGTTGTTTACAAGGTCTTTACGCCGTATCGAGGGATGCCGCCATGCGAGATATTCAAAGCCGATGCCTTCCTCCAATTCTTTAGCCACTCAGTCTTGTCATTCGTTCCCACTGGCTAAACACCACCAATTTCTCGTCGCCGCTTTCTATAACATTGCGCACGATGTTTATCACCTCGGTTACTTTTTGTGTCGAACCGCGTTTTTGGTCTAATATGTGAGGTGCTGTCACACAGCATACGCATCTGCGAGAGGTGTTTCATCAGCCTATTGCGGTCTGTTTCAGACAAGAAGTGCATGTTCTGCCATTTCTTCAACAGCACCGACGACATGCCAGCGCGCCTCATCGTGTTGCACCATCTGTTGCTTAGTCGTGGGTACGAACAAGAGTTTGTCTTGTCTTTCGGGCATTTGCAAGTTTACGTCGCGTTTGCGCCTCCGTATCAAGAAACATTTGATGCGCTCGCCCAATTCGTTCAGGTTGCGATAGCCCACGGTTGCGCCTCTCTCATCGAGCATAATGTACCGGTCTTTGAACTTATAATAAGGGCTAAGTGCGAATTGGTCTACGAGTTCGGACACCGAATAGAGTTCTTCAAGCGGTTTTCCAAAGGCGTACCCGATAGCACCACGGCATATAGGGCGTTCACTTTGCGAGCCGCTTTGGCGATGTGCGTATTCAATTCTTAAGTCGCTGCACCTCGTCTATCACCAACATGTCTACCTCTATGCTTTTGAGAAGTTTCAGATCGTTGCTTAATGCGTTGTATGATATGATGCGATAGGGCTCTTGACCTTCATATTGTTTGCATCTGGCCAACAAGTCGCCCTCTATAACGTGCACTGTTTCGCCTGTAAATCGTTCTAGTTCGCGTTTCCATTGGTATTTCAACGATGTGGGACACGATGAGCACATTTCCACCAGAGCCTTGCGCCTTAACATCTGCGCTGTGGCGATGGCTTGAATGGTTTTGCCCAGTCCCATCTCGTCGGCGATGATGGATTTGCCAGCCTTTAAGGCAAACTTTATGCCCTCAACCTGATAAGGATAGAGGCGGGTGTGCAGCAGAGAGTCGAAATCTTCCTGCTCCAAAGCGTCAACCCATGCCGCCCTTTCAATGTTTTCTCGGCGTTCAACAACATATTGCAGCGCATCGGGGTAACATCTAAACCCGGCATCGAGTTCTCGGGCCTTCGCCAAGAACTCATGGAAATGGGCATAAGCTGCTGGTTTCAACGCTAAGTGTTCGTCAAAGTAATCGTTCGCCAACATCTTAAACGCCTCGCTGTTGTCGCAGCCGATGCGTATCCGCACTAGCGACCTTTGCCTGTAATCGATGTAAACGGAGGAATAGGGCGGCAGCTCCCTGTATGTACTTTTCGTCGCCCGCCAAACGTGAGTTTCAATGCTTCTATGTGTTTGCAATGTGCCAAAAGTCGAGACGTGCGGAAATCAAAACACGAGCATACATTCCACTGGCTGTTTGCCCCACGATACACAACTTTATACTGTTGTTCGGTTTTGGGATTGGTCACCATGTACTCTCCGGGCTGCAGCTTGTCGTCTATGGTAGCAACAAGCAGCCGCTCTTCTCTGGCCACTTGCCTTCTTAATGCCACCTGCCAGTCTTCCAAGTTCATACCTTTGGGCATCACCAGGTGAAATTCTTTTCCTTACCTTTTGTTTACCTTCTTTTCTTCTTTCCCTTGTTGATGTTTTCGCTCATTATCAGTTAAACTTTGCTCGTTTTCGAAAAAGTTATCTTGGCTTTATCCCTTCCAAATACACAGTGAAAGGCTTTGTGCTGGATGGCCAAAAGCAAATTGGCAAGGCCAAACAACGTCACCCCTTTTGGAGTATAAAGCACAGTAACAAAGGTACCAATAATATTTGATAATCTCACCGCTTTTGTGGGCCGTAAAGTTTAGGTATGCAGCGAGTGCATTGCAGGAAGATGCTCTTTTGCTAGTTGTTTTCAGTTCCGAATGGTTGTGTGCGTGGTGTTTCCGATGTCGAAACGCAAACAACAAATCAGTTATAGTAGTTGTTATGCCTGTTTTGTGATTGGGAGATTTCACCACACACCATTCACTAACCGCCCCCAAAAGGTCGACAACTACCTTTATTTTACAATACCAAAGAAGACCCTATTTTACGAAACCGATGTAGCAAATAACACGCAGCACATTGGTAAAGATGAGCTTACACGTTTGTTGATGTAAAATAAATTCACGTGAAACATCGCCATAAATTCACATTTTTAAGCCTTTTACCTTTCGAAATCTCTACAACTGGAGGACAGAGAGAGAGGCTTTTACCTAGGTGTGCAACCTGCTCCTTTTGCCTACAACCAGCCGTGATGGTTTGTCCAAGGCCGAACATAAGGCGGAAGGAGTGCGACGACAAATGCTAAGGCATGCCCAGTCTTTGTGCCCTTACCCACATGGTTGATGGCGTAGGGATAGCAAATGGTCTTCTCAATCACCCCTCTGTGGCATGTTATAGTAAAAAGTAAAATGGATTTGGGAAATAGAATTTGCAGAACGAAGGAGAGCCCAGGCGAGCTGCGATGAGCTTTCTTGAAAACATCGCGAAATACAAGGAAGCGGTGGATTTACTTCTAACCATCAATTCCCGATTGGTTGATTCCGGAAACATTTCTTTTAGACTAAACCCCTTCCACTTACGCAAGAGTGGCAAAAACGGGATGCTTTCATCAAAGCATCCCGTTGTCATCCACAACTCTCTTTTCTTTCTTTGTTTCCTGAATAATCTTTTACTTTCTAATGCTATACCTGATTTGAGATTCAACTTATCCAATCTTTTTGCCTATGTTATGGGATGTTGTAGGGAATAAACCAACATCCAGTCGACTACTTTTCCCCGCATCCCCTTAACATACTGGGCCTATGGCAAAGCCCGCCTAATACCTAATTGCTTTTTATCTTCGTCCCCCGAAGTGCACACCGCCAGAGTTGGTGTTCGAGGAGTTCGTATTGTTATGTTGTGGCGCATATGTTGTGCCGCTATTGTTAGCACCGCCATAAACGAACGACCGGAAGTTGAAGGATAGAACCACCTTGCGAACGTGTGGAATTAAACGGTGTTACGCTTTGTTGCGTGTTGCTGAAAGACGAACCACCTGTGTTTCCACCGAACGAACGTCCCGATGTTGAAGGCTGTGAGCCTTGCGACGGCCTGAGGCTGAACTTGTTGTTGGGCACTTCGGGCGAGCCACTTGCATCAGAGCCGCTGAAATAACGTGCGCCCCCAAAGTTTCCGCTGCCAAAGTTGTCGTCGTAATCGCGGTTTATGCGTGCCGTACTCCGCGTGCTGCTCGACGTTCGTAACCATGCGCGCAGCTGTCGCCATAACCATAATCGCGCCCTGAACCGTAACGACTGTTGTCTGAACGCCTAGACTGACTGGGATAATTGTAGTTGTAGGTACGCTGCGTCGCGACCAGAGTAAGACCTTTGCGGTGCATCGTAGCCATAGCCGTAGTTGTCGTAGCTGTTATCGGTAAAGCCGCCAAACCTAAATCCGCGTCCATAGTCGCCACGTTGGAAACCATCGCGCATGCCATAACTGCGTCCTCCGCCGAAGTGCCTTCCGCTGTACCCTGCTACTCCCCGTTATACCAACCGCTGGTGCCGCGGTAAGTGTTGTAAAATACGGGGCGACCGAAGTAATAATCGTCGCGATAAGGATAGCGAGCGTATATGCGGAACCGCCAGTAACCAGTGTCGTAGTAAAGCGGACGGTAGAAGTAATTGGCCTGGCAGTATGCCCTGTATTGCCAATCGTATAGTATATAACCCAAGTCTTGGTGCGCCTGCGCCAATAGATGCCGTAGAGGTCGTCGTAGTGTTCGATGCTAAGCAAGTAATCGAGGTTTTAGTTTCGTAAGCAGCCTCATACTGGTCATCGGTGAGGTTCAGCTCGTACGCCATCTTATCGGTGAGGAAGAGGGCTTGTTGCCGCGCTTGTTCGAAACTCATCGCCTTAGCCTGATAAGCAAAAGCCAGCAGAGTAAGCAGGGTTATTAATAGCTTCTTCATAATCGTTCTTTTTAAAGATGTTTTATAACTCGAGTTTCTAATCTTTTTGGAGGCCAGCTCGGTTTTGGTCCTCTGTGCCTCTTTCTCTCTCTTTGTCTTTGTGGGTAGCCTATGGCCGCCTCTTTGGGGATAGCTGGCCTTTGTTCCCTTTTTACATTTGCAAAGTTAGCCCAATTATAAGCCCTGCCAAAAGGTTTTTCCCTAAACACGAAAGGAAATCCCCTACTCCAATGGAATAGTGAGCTAGTTTATGAGGTGGGGAGTTTATGAGATGGGGAGTTTATAAGTTGGGGAGTTTATTTTTCTCTTGAACTCATAAGCTTTAGGCGCAATGATAACCTTTAAATGACCATTATTATTCCTTACTCTCTCAACAGTGAGCCGAGAAGAAATGTTTTACCAGACAGCAACAAATAAAAACGACGTGATTGTTTGTTTATCGGTGAAGTTTCATACACCAATAAACAAACAATCCACAGCTTACAAGGAACGAGTTAATAAGTGAACAAGTTAACAAGTGGGCCAGCATTTGGCTTTTTAGTAAGCAGTCGGGGAGCATTCTTTATCTCGTCTTTCTAGCTATACTAGTCCTCCTAGATCCACAAGGCTTTCTGGTTATACTAGACCAACTCGTCCATCAGCAGGCACAGTCATCTTTTCACCTTTTTCACCCTTTCACCCTTATAAGCCTTTTCACGCACAGAAAACTTGTACACGCAGTGAGCTACTGTACTTTTTACCAGGTTCGAGCCATGCGCTTGAGCCATTCGGGACGGTTAGGACTGTCGGGGATAATGCTGCGTTTCTAGGCACACGGCCGAATGCTTTTGGGGTAGCGATAGCCATGCTTACCAGCAAAAGAGGCATCGAGAAAGTTACCCGTGTAAACCTGTATGCCAGGTTCGTTGGTGAACACTTGCAGCATAATCCCCCGTTTGAGGACTGTACAACGAGGCCGCCACCGCTGCGTTCGTCGGGCTGTCCGTTATGCCAAGTGTTCAAGCACCAGTTATGGTCAAAAGCCACGTGCATTGCGTGTCATGGCAAAAGCGTTGGTTGTTGATGTCTTCTGCTCAACGGTAGGCTTGCGGAAAATCCATAGGCGTACCAGCAACTTTCAGCATTTGGCCAGTAGGGCATATAGGTGGTGTCCAGCAGGCGTATAGCGGTCGGCGTTGATGTAAAGCACTTGGTTCTCGCCATGTTGCGAGGGTTTGCCGTTGAGGTTAAAGTACGAGTGGTTGGTCATGTTGATAACCGTTTTTCTTATCTGTTGTGGCCTCGTAACTAATATCAATGGCGTTGTCGGCCGTGAGTGTATAACGCACTGTGGCACGAACAGTGCCAGGAAAACCATTGTCGCCATCGGGCGAGACAAGACTCATTTCCACCGTTGAGTCGTTAAGTTGTTTGCCATCGTACACCTGATATTGCCAACCCGTAAAGCCTCCGTGCAGAGCAATGCCCATAATTGTTGCGAGGGCAGCTGCAATGTTTTTGCCGTCTACAACGATGCGTCCCTGGTTAATTCGGTTGGCGTAACGTCCGATTGCCGCACCAAAATCCGACCCGAAATGCTGATAGTCGGCATACTGGGCAATGTTGTCGTAACCTAAAACCACATCGCGCAGTGTGCCACGCCTGTCGGGAACCATGATAGAAACAATGCGCGCACCAAAGTTTGTCAGGCAAACCTCCATGCCTTTACTGTTAACCAGCGTATAAAGACGTGTGCGTTTACCATTGATGCTGGCCTCGAAAATCGTTGGGATATAGTCCTGAACGCGTAGCCACACCACGACTACCAGACTTCACAGTTGGTGCTGTGCTCGTCTTCGAAGGCTCGTTTCCCGCCACCAAAGGCCACCCTTCGGGCCACTCTATGCGGTCGAGCCACACCACCCGACCATCATCGGGGTTGGATGCCTTAAAGCCATGATAAAACATATAGTCGTTGCCTGCATCGTCGGTAATCAGTCCCTGCGTTATGTCCCAGGGCCAACAACATTGCCATTCTACCCAACAACACATCGTAATGGTTATCAAGTCAGACGCTGGCCGGCTTTGTCTACATAGGTCCGAAAAAGACTCTTAGAGCGGCCAATGGTTATACGGTATGTGCTGCGAGCCCCCTCGCAACAAGTGCCCTGCTCGACCCGAAAGAGGTAATAATACCCCCACGCCGTCTGATGTAAGTTGCCTCCATAAACGTTCCTGCAACCTTACGTGGCTTAGCACCCTGCTTTACATGCAAGCCATCGGCACTCAACTCTACACCGTAAATGCCATGAAACGAACCGAAGAAAAAGGTATTTCTTGCCCCCGTCTTCGATGTAAAAGGGGTCGATACAGTTTTTGGATGCCAATCTGTTTGCTTGTAAACATACAGCCGCGGTCGACAAAGGACCGGCAGGGACTATTGCTCACAGCAACGCCGATACCTGCATCCCATTCACCACCCCATACCGATTTAGAATAGTATAGGTGGTATTTACCGCCAACACACTGAATGTCGAGCCCAAATACCGCCTTTCGGTAGCCATTTAGGGCGCGAATTGTCGGTAAAGGCCGTGCCCACCAACTTCCAATCCACAAGGTTATCTGAGCGGTATATGGGCACGTTGCGCGTATCTTCTGTGGCATAAAGATAGTATATGCCGTCTTCGGCGCGTATCACCGTTAGGGTCGGGCGCGCTCTTGTCTATCACGGGATTACTGTAAGTCGACGTCTGTGCCAACGAAAATTGAGCTGACAGCGACAGCCATGCAAAGTAATGTCGCCGTAAGAATGGGTTTTTACTGAATGTCTCATTGTTCTTTATTAAATTCTTTTGGGCAAAATGCCAAACTGTTCGTAAAAGCATTTGGTGAAATAACTTGGACTAGAAAAGCCTACGTTGTAACACACTTCGTTCACTTTCTTATCGCCTGTTTTAAGCATTTTCGGCTGCTGCTTTAAGTCTTTCTATACGTATATAGTTGTTGGGCGACTGGTCTAGCGTGCCGCGCACCTTGCGGTTAAAGACTTGTACGACTCATGTTCATTTCGGCCGCCAAGAGGTCTACGTTAAAGTCGCTGTTGCCGATGTTGCGCATAACAGCCGCCTTTAACCTTTCCAAGAACTCGGCGTCGGCAGGACTGATAGAGGCAGACGATGCCGAAACAAATGGCGAAGTGGCGTACATCTTCTTTATTTCCTCGCGCTGCCGCAATAGGTTTTGCACGGTTTGAGAAAGGAAGTTCATGGAGAATGGTTTCACGATGTAGGCATCGGCACCGCTTTCCATTCCCTCCATCTTACCTCGTTCGGAGGTGACGGCCGTTAATATGATTACAGGAATGTGCGAAAAGGTCGACGTTGTACTTAATGCGACGACACAGTTCCATACCGTCCATCGGTTCCATCATCACGTCTGTAACCACAAGGTTCACGTTGTTATGCTCCATTTGTAGTAAAAGCCTCTTCGCCGTCGGTGGCCGTAACGATGTTGTATTCTTTTTCCAAGCACCGCTTTTCGTACTCCAACATCCGCACATTATCCTCTACAAGCAGCAGCGTGTAGGGTTTGGTCTGCGCCTCTTGCGTGGTTGCGAGTTCGGCTTTTCACAGGCGTTATGTCCCCTATTCCATTGCCTCCCAACCTTACGGGCACTTCTTGCACCAAGGGCAAGGTAAGCACAAACACATTCATATCCGCCCTCATCGCCCATGCGCAATGACCATTGTGCAGTTCGGCCAGCGAACGAGCGAGGGCTAAGCCAATGCCCGTGCCCGATGTAGAGTGTTCGGCGTGTCGATATGGAAGAAAAGGCTCGAATATCTTTTCACGCAAATCCAAAGGTATGATGTTGCCATCGTTGGCTACGGTGAGGAAAAAGTTGTGCATCGTCGGTCTTCAATGTCACCGAGATATACGACAGACAGTACTTCACAGCGTTGTTAATCAGGTTGCTTACAATCTTGGTAAAAGCCCTCGTGGTCTACATAGCCATGCAGGTTGTTGCCTTGCAACGATAACGTGGCATTGATGTTTTTCTCGCGCATTGCCGAACGGAAACGGTTATATATGTCGGTAACCAGTTTCGTAAAGGTTGCAATATTCGAAGTTGAGGCGTAGACCGTCTTCTCTGTTTTGCGAAAATCAGCAGTTGGTTTTATTAGGTCGGTAAGCCTTTGCGTATTCTCGTACATGATGTTGAGGTCGTCTCTCCATCGTTGTCTTTCACCTTCTGCGTGCTGAGAATGTTTCTCCAACGGGCCCTAAAAATCAGCGTAAGCGGTGTGCGTATCTCGTGCGCCACGTTGGTAAAGAAAGTGTATCTTGCTTTGATACAGTTCTTGTTCTTTGCGCGTTTCGAAGGCCTCCATAGCGTGCGTCGGCGACGCGTTTCGGCACGGCGGTTCCAATAACGCATCAACAACCAAACCAAAACGGCGAGCAAAACCACATAAAACAGTTTGGCCCAAATGGAGAATAGGAAGAATGGGCGACATTGATGTCTCAGCCTATACTCGCCAGGATAAGCCTTTCCGTTTTGGTCTTTCATGCGCACAATTAGCTGATAAGAGCCAGCAGGCAGGTTGGCGTAGGTCATAAAGAAGTCTGCGCCCATAGGTTGCCAACTCTTTGTCGAAACCCTTCGAGCCTGTATTCTAACGCTCCCCAATTCTTGCCTTTGAATAGCTTAGGGTACAACATGCAACCTAAAATGAATTTTGGTTTGTAAGCCAACGATAGCTTACGAGTAAACACAATGTTTTGTTCAAGGGTGTGCCCTTTGTGAAGTTGTCTACGTGTTCGTTGCCCATATATAAATCGGTGGCTACAAGTCGGGGCATGCGCTGTTCTTTTTCAATGCCGACGGCGAAAAAGCGCACAATGCCGCTAAGGCTTCCAAAGTAAATTCGCCCACGCTTGTCGATGAGCGACGAGTTATAGTTAAACTGGTTGTCGAGCAGCATCGTGCTGTTGTTATAGGTACGTACGTCGCCGCTATGGGGGTCGTAGCGCACGAAAACCAGCATAGCCCGAAAGCCAAAAGCACGCCGTCGCCATCTTCTTCCATACGGAAAAACGTAGACGTGCTGCTAAGTACACCTTGCTGTAAGGGTTTGAAACGGCGGGTGGAAAAGTTGAACCTGCACACGCCACCGCCCCTGCGTTGTCACCCAAATAGTGCCTTCGCTATCTTCGAAAAATGCTCAGGGCTTTGCTTTGAAGTAAGCCCCGATTGGGTTGCTAAAGTTTGTCCAGCGGCCATTGTGGCGCATAAATACGCCATTGGTTTGTGTGGCTAGCCACAGGTTTCCGTGCGAATCGAAAACTTACATCGTTGATGAGCACAGGGCGGCACGGCTTTATCGTAGACAAAAGATTGGGTGTTGGCGTCGTGGGTACATAATCCACGTATGGTGCCAAGGTACATTACGCCCTGGGGCGAACGCGCTATACTAAGATGGTGTTGTCGTGGAGCGACCCCAGACGGCCGTCGGCCTTGAACGATTTGACCAATTGGTGGGTGCGCGTATCAATAGACTTTTTCAGGCCCGAGGCAAAAGTACCCACCCACAATTCGTTGCCGTCCACGCAAAGTCCATGCACGTTTGGGAAAGGCGTTGCTGGCTGCAATATGGCTAAATGTTTTCGCTGTCGGGTTCCATGCAGTTCAGTCCGCCGTCTTCTGTTCCTATCCATATTCTCCCTTGTTTGTCCATAACCATCTCTCGTACGCGCCGTCCATGTAGTCCGTTTGCGCTGCCTTTGTGGCACAAAAACGTTCGAAAACGGGATGTATGGCAGGGCAAGTAATTCAGTCCACCAAAAATAAGAACCAGCCCACAAACCACCCTCGCGGTCTTTGTAGAGGCAATAAAGCGGATTATCGGATATGGAGAAAGGGTCTGTGGGATTATAGGTAAAAGTGTTGGGTGGCGTGGGTATCTAGGTTGTAAACCAGCATGCCTTGCTCGGTTGCCGCCCATATCTCACGATGACTTAGTATGAGGTTACGCACGAAAAGGTCCTTTCCCTCGACACTCGTTACTAGGGGTTCGAAACTGTGGCGTGCAGCATCTATAAGCGAAAGTCCTTGTCTGTCGGTGCCAATGGCGTAGCGCCCGTTGCCCAAAGAGCAGTATGGCCGAAACAATGTTTCCCGCAAAGGGCGTTTGCCCATCTTGTGTGCGAAAGGGCGTGAGCGTGCGAAAGGCGTGGTCGGTGGTGTATAGTCCGCCTCCGAAAAGTCCAAGCCACACTGCCCCGTTGTCGCCAATGGCCATGCCTGCAACGTTGGGATAGCCCTTTCAAGCGGAAGTGTGAAAGGTGGTTGCGACGTAAATCGTAGCAGAAAACGCCCTGTTCGTTAGCCGTGATGTATATCTTGTCGCCATGACCTTTTATCACGTTCACCATGTTGGTGATGCTTCACGCCGTCGGCACTTCGTTTGTCGAAACGGCTGAAAGAGTCGGTCAATGGACTGTAAATCCACACGCCACAATCTGTTCCCACCCATATTCGGCCGTTCGCGTCTTCAAAAAGCGCGTTGATATAGCTACTGCCTAGGCTATGTCCGTCGGGATAACTGTATACCATTTAAATAAGGTGCCGTCGTAACGGTTTTAGTCCAGATTTCGTACCTATCCACATTAGGCCTGTTCGGTCTTGTAAGATGGCGAGCACGAGTGCTTTGCGACAGTCCCGACTCCACGCCGATAGTGCCTGAAACAGGGATGTTGCTCCCTGCCTGTCATTCCGACAAGCAGAAGCAACGCAGCTATCATCAATCTTATTCTCCTCATCTGCATTAGTTTGTTGCGTAAAGGTACGAAATTATTCAAACAAACCGAAAAACAGGCCGTTATTTCAAGAAATCTGTTGTACGATTAGGCGAATATAGTTCCCAAAGGGAGGCAATTGTCCAGCCTGGCGCAAAAGATGTCGTTATAAAATCCCTTGCCATTGTGTCCGTAATCCCACGTAGTATGTTGCACAACTTCGGGTAGAAACCCTGCTTACCCACGCCGCAAAGGTTGTTGGCAACAGGCAACAGCTGACTAAGCGAAGACGTAATAACATCGTACATGCCCTTTAAAACGCTGCTCGCCCGTTTGCTGAGCCAGCCAACTAAGGATGTGGGGAAGTTCGAAAACAAACACGTCTATATGGTTATTCTCTACCGAAACGTTACCCCCATCCGCGTGTTTTCAGTCCCAGTTCGCCTGTCATCTGCCCAGGCGCAAAGGCACATCCCACGTGTAATACCACGAGATGGCGAAGTATGCGGCTTGCTTACACAGCTCGATATAATGCTTTTCGCTCCTCGCCCTTAGTAACCATAGCCAGATAATAGGTGGCTGTTACGGCGGCAATGGCGGCCTCCTTGTCTTCGCAATTGGCATCGAGCGTAGACGAGAAGTAGTCGCTCTGCGAGATAATGTTCTTCTCCACATAGCTTACCGTTCGACGAGCGGCTTGCAAATAGTTCTTGTTGCCGAAGTATTTCCAACCCATCACCAATGCAGAGGTAGCCGAAGGAGTGCTGCCTCCCGACGCATCGACGTCCGTTCCATCAGACTTAAACTTACGAGCGAAGTGCCCATCATCTTTTATTAAAGGCAACGAAGTTGTCGAGAATGAGCACGTATGCGCCGCTCCCACTCTACGTGGCGACGACCGCGACTTTTTCTCGTATTTTAAATAATGCAGTACAGCATACACAGCCTCGCTTTGCTGACGGATGGAATGGATACCTTCTTTTGGGAAACCATCGCGGAAGTTTACGAAGTCGTGCAGGTAGCCACCTTCTCCAAATCCGTTGCTCAGAAAACTGTCGAAGATGGCTTGTCCCTTGTTAACTAGCTCTTCGTCTTTTTGTTTCGACACCGTATTCTATCTCGTTGAAGGCATTGAGCAACACACGTCCGCAAAAAGCCTATCTGCATTTCTGTTTCCGGTAGGCAGTCGTTAACCCGAAGTGAGAGCCCCGGAATTGTATTTCAATGGGTAGCGGTCTACGAACGAATGGCGGAAGTAATCGCTGAGGGCAGCTTTCACTTCTGCACCCGTGTAGGCACTTTTTCAAGGGTTGTGGCTGCATGCGGTCGTAGCTATACTGCCACACTTGCGTAACGAAGCTGCCGAAAATCATTGGCTTTATAGCGGTGTATGCGCCAACGCAAGGTTTGCTGTTCACCCTTTTCTAGCTTGGAAAAAGCCGTTACGGGGTCTATGAGCGTTAGTTTGCGGATATATCGTTTGGGAGTTTCCTTATAAGGATAGCCAAACTTTAAGGCCACGGTGTTTCCCTCGCCGTCGAAATCCTGCATAACCCACGGATGTGCGTCCCAGGAAGTATTATCTCGCCCGTAGTTAGCTGAACTTGTACATCGCAAGGTGTATCTAACACACGCAATACAGATATGCCTCGCCCATCGTGTGGGTTAAAAGCACTAGTTAACGGTGTAGACATACGGTCTTCTCAAAACACCAATGCTTACTTGTCTTGAAAAGAAGGAGCCTCCTGGGGTGAGCGCATGTTGCGATGATACCAGAAACCAGGCATGTAAAACTCTGTCTCGCTAGACGACAAGCTCGTGTTGAGGCTGAGTTCGAGGTGAAATACACCTTTTCGCGCGCCGAGAGGTGACGGTCAGCAGTTCGTCGTCGCCGTCTTTTTCGTAGTAGAAGACACAATGCCCTAATGGTCCATCGGTCGCTTCCAACTGCCCTTGTTGTGTTGCAATTGGCGCGTTTCAGACGGATTGCCTCGGCGTTTTTAGGCTAAGCGACATCGATAAGCCTTGCGCTTGTAACGGACCAATGTTCGCTACTAAACGCCCAACCTAGCAGAATGACTTTTTATTCGTTTCATCGTTTTTCTCTGTTGTTTTTATGCTGAATATCGTCAATAACAGTTGACGTTATCTATCTTCAGGCCATACCGTCTCTCATGCGAAAGACGCCAAACAAGTAACCTGCCGTGGCATCGCCAACCATTTGGCCGTTCAATCCAAAAGGTTTGGTGATGCCACGTATGGTTAAAGGTGTGCTTTCAACGGCTTATTGTTCTCACACTCTTATAATAGGTGTCGAAAACATAGAATGTTTCTGTACGCTCATCATAGGCAAGCCCGTAGGACTTCCAAAGCGTGCCGTCTCTCGTAAAGTCGCCATCATCAGGCCCCCAAGTGTTGCCATCGTCCCATAGCTGATGTTGCTCCGCGCCCCGCAAAGGTGCGAACACGACCTTCGGGTGTAGGTAACGCACGCAATAGTTATCGTAATCGCAGAAGTAGAAAGTCGTAAACATCTTCCTTACCCTGTGCCGCGTAGTCTGCATTCTTCACAAATATGCCTTGATAGGGAAGTTCATTAACGTGCCGTCGCCCTTACCATCGGCCCATCCTTTCACACCCTGCTGTCCAGAAACAAGATAAGGCTGCTTGAAACGCTTAGTAGCCCTCGTCGTAATCCATACGATAGATGCAGTGTTGGTTCAGTGCTATTACGTAAGCGTACTTGCCTGTGGGGTGCATGGTGATGTTAAAGTTCCAACGACTGGCGCCAAGGGTGAGCATTTGCTCGTAGTTGTTGCCCGTGAGATATGGGTCCCAAGGAGTTGTTTCCGAGGCATTGGCATAATATTTTGGCCACGTCAAGGCGATAAATCGCATTGTTGCCGTAGCTGTTGAAAGTATAGTTCTCCGCTGACAGGGTGCACGGCAACGGTGTTACATTGCTTGTAAGCGGCCAGCACCTCACACTTAGACTCGTCGGTAAAGCTGCCATCGGCGTTGCGTTTAACAATCCACACACTAGTAGAACGGTCACCGCTGTCGTCGCGGTCGGTGGCAACCACCATGTCGCCCTTCGCCGTAAAGTCTATTGCACGTAAGCGTTTACCTTCGAAACACTTACTGCCGTGCATCACGGTGGTAACAGTCTTCGCCTTCAAGTCGAAGAGTTGCACACCATAGCCACTATAATCGAAGTCTTCGTATGCAACATATAGGTGGTCGTGGTTCTGCGGGTCGAACTTCATAAAAGGCGGCTTGCTTGCCGAAAGTAGCCGAGCTCGTCGTCCCTTGCCCGTACCAAACTTGCCGTCTTTTCCATCCTGGGATCGCCGTCGCTTATGCGGTAGCCTATCAGTGTGCGCACCACCAACGGACTGGCGTATGCAAACTTTTGTAGTGGCCTTGGCTGATTGTTGAGCCACCTTCACCTCCACTTCAAACCGTCCCGACTCAGTCCAATAAGGCACAATACAGCCTATACTGTCGGCCTTTACGTACGTTAACAGCAGTCTCTTCCGCCAATCGTTACGTTTACCCTGTTTAGAGTCGAGTCCGAAGTTGTGCCATAGATAACCATTTCCTGGCCTTCGCTGCCCTCGGCAGGCGTAAAACGGCTGATGGTCACAGGCACATTGGGATTGTAATTCGAGTGTTGTCCTCGTCTTTTATCGCCGCAAGCGGCAATATTACCACATAAGCGGCTATGAAGAGTGCATATCCAACGCCTCATTGTGGGTTTATTCCTTTTCATATTGTGGTTTTCGTCTTAATGTTAACTATGTATTTACAATCTTATGTCGCGCCTATTTCTTCACGCGAACTTTAAGCGTAGTAAGGTTTCCCTTATGGTCAGTGGGCCAAGTTCCCTGTTGGTTCGATAAAGGTATCTTTCGAATCGTTGGGTCCGCGCTTGCCAAAAATAGATGGAACCAGACTGGGCCAACGAGTTCGGCTTTCAGCAGTTCAACAGGGTTGCGACTTGTTATAATACACAAAGTCGATACGGTCGCGCTCGTCGTATTCGGGACAGAAAGACAGCTGACCTATGCTGGCATCCTTATTATCGGCAGGGAATGTGAAACCCGGATGTGTAACAGGGTTGGGAGACTTTTCTCGCGATAAGTGTCTACGAAAACCAGCCTTTCTCAGCATTACAGAGCAATCCCAATTGGCCATCTACACCGTTATGACTGTACAAATCTTTGGTGTTGGCCTGCCAATCAAGGTCAGACGGTTCATTAAAGTCGCCACCTAAGACAACAATACGCCCTGATTCATCTCGCCTTTGGGCATCGTCGAGAAACATTTCCATCGCCTCGTCGCGCGTACTCAGTCGGTTGTCCTTTCATTATCCGTTCGCTATCGGTAATGGGATTGGGCAGTTTCGACCAATCCGGGACCACTGTTATAGCCTCTCGGCAGATAGCAAGCATAGTGCTTATAGTCGAGGTGTGCAGAATAGAAAGGTCATCTTCTTGACCACGAACTTCCACCGTTACCTTTATCATATAGTTGTCGGTGGGCGTGGGAAGAACCTTGAAACTCTTTATTTCGTATTTCGACAGCACGCCAACAAACGTGCCATGATTCTTACCATAGTAGTCTTTTCTGGTGCTTTTGTCTTTAACGATTGGCACAGACGAGTGTGTACTCGCCGTCGCCATCGGGAGATTTTCTTCAACAAGAGGGTCGTTACGCAACTCGCACAACAGCACTACATCGGGATCCACTTGGTTAATAACGTCTACCAATCCATTATAGGCATTGTTCACTTGCGTTGCTCCAAACCACGTGTTTAGCTGGAAAACTTTCAGGTCTTGATACACTTCCACGGGCTTTTGGAGGCTCAGGAGTGGGATTGTTGTCCTCTTTGCTGCACGCTATGGAGCAACAGCCAAACAGCATCATCAATGCTGCATTCAGACAACTGCGTTTAAAAAGATGTTCTCTTTTCATTGTTCTTGGTTTTAATAAATACTATTCTAGGTTTTCTAGTTACTCTTAGTTCACCACCTTATATGTTGATGTTTGAGGGTGTGATATTAGGTAGTTCTGCTGCACGTTTGGGCGAAAAGATAGAGCCTCAATGCAGAGATATTTCTACTGAACCTTTTACGATTTTTTTGATTTAACACTGCCGCTATTTCCCCGCACCTTTACCACATATATGCCCACAGGCACATCGTTCAGCCACAAGTCTTGTGCGTTTATGGCTCTGCCTGCTTTTACCTTTTTCGCCGCTTATGGCGTAGAGTTCCCAAGTGAAGGCAGAGTTATCGGGGCTTGAAATCTGATAATAATTGTCGCCGCCGCGAGCAACGGTGTAGGTATCTTGCGTGGCATCCACATCAGCAATGCCGCTAAGTTCGCCATCTTTAAAGAAAGGAACCGCCCCTCCTTTCGACGGATGCTTGCCCGCCATATAGGGCCAGCCATCAGCATCCCATAACACCTTGTCCACGAAAAGTTTCCTACCAGCATCTATATCTGTCTTATCAAACCCGTGATAAAGCATCCAATAATCGCCGTTATCGTCGATAATCAGTTGCGAGCAATGGCCAGGACCAGCCACAAGTTCGTTGCCCGACAGCACACTTTCGTACGAGCCACCCATTTCCATTATCTTCTTGCCACGCTTGTTGACGTATGGGCCATGCAAGTCTTTACTTCTCGACACCACAACTCGGTAGGTGCTGTTGGCTCCTTCGCAACAATTGCCCAACGAACCCAAGAATAATAATAGCCTTTTGCGTTTAACAATCATCGTGGCTTCTGTGCCATGATGCATCCAATGTGGTTCGGACCAATCTGAAACTTCTCTGCACCAGGCTTTCAAAAGCCAATCCCATCGGCAGAACAGCTCCATGCCCCAGACACCGCGAAAGCTACCCCAGAAGAGGTACTTCTTTGCCGTCGTCGTCTTGAAAGAAAACAAGGGTCGATGCTGTTTTGCACGCCTATTTCGGTGCTGGTAAAGAGTTTTCCCTTGTCTACAAATCCTCCGCGAGGCGAAGAAGACGTAGCTACACCGATGCCGCAGTTCCATTCTTTTCCCCCATTCAGCCATCGAATAGTAAAGAACGAATTGCCCATTGATATAATTAATGTCGGGTGCCCCAAATGTTTCCACCCTTTTATAAAGGTGGGACGAGTTGAGCTATTGAAGGCGAACCCGCAAATCGCCATCGCGTAGCGAGGTCGCGCGACTTATAAATGGTACACACGCCCACCGCCCTCTGTGGCATAAACATAAAATTGGCCATCGGGTGCGCGTACAACGCTTGGATCGGGCATGTCTTTTGTTTAAGACCGGGTTGGTATATTGCCCACGCACAACTGCAGCCAACATCAGACAAGTCGACTACAAGGGCTATTCTTTTTATCGCGTCCTTTTTCATAAATAAGGGTTTATCAACTTTTAGTTACATTGAAATCTTCGTGAGTTGATGAGTTTGTGAGTTTATAAGTTTGTAAGTTTGTAGTTCACGGGTTGTCGAGTTTATAAACTCATGCTTGTGAATTTGTGAGTTATAGTTATGGGGGCTGAGAACTTAGCACTCAAAAACTCATCAACTTACTTAAAAGGCTCAGCGGCTCACCTCACCACCACCTTTTTCACTGACTTGTCCTTTGTACCGAACAACGTTTATTCCCCGTTTCGGAGTAGATAGTCGCCGTCCGTCTACATCGTATCGTCCCTACTTCTTTCTTCGGGAAATGTCGGAAGTTTGAGGTTCATTCTCAATACCTGTCGACAAACTTCTTATTCTTCAAGAAGTTGTCCATCAACACCTTCATCCAATGTCCGCCAAGTACAGAGCGACCTTGGAATATCTGATAGTCGCCACTGTTCACCCAATACCAGTCGCTAAACGGCACTCGGTTCTTTGTTTTGTTGGCAAACTCCCCACACTAGGTCGGACAGTACGTGCAAAGCCCTCTTGGTTCTCTGCCAAACATGCTATCCACATCTCCCAGTCTGATTTCGTATATCTTTCGCGATTATCCAAAGGTATGCCGTATGGTTCTGCCTTTGTAAGATAATAGCTATACTCCTTCTGTTTCATTTGTTTTGGAGAAGAGGTTAAGTCCCCACATCTTATCCCACACCATATTATACTTCATGCTCCACGTGCCACTGCGGTCGTAAGCTAATCGGTAATGGTCGCCATCGTTAGCTGTTCGTTCTAATGTAGCAGCCATTCGACGCGCCTTATCCATATAAGTACGGTATGTAGTATCTTCTCCTTGCATTTGTGCCATCAGTGCATAGCCGGCAATTCCCTATAATAGCCTTTTACCGAAAGGTTTACGTTAGTGGGCCAAATGTCCGGCAAAATCGTCAGTACAGAGTTGATTAGCGGGATCTTGTCCATTAGCTACCAAATAGTTTGTCCACATGGTAAGCAAGTCCCAATACTTCTTGGCAAAATCAGCTTTTCCCTCTCTTAGGCAGGTCATTGCTGTGAGAATAACCATGTTTCCTGCCTCTTCCACAGGCATATTTCTTGCGAAATCTGCCCTTGGCACCTGGGAAACAAGAGGCATACAGTCTGTTTGTCGGCAATGGGATAGAAACCCCAAATCATGTGCAGGGAAATGAAATCCCCAGCGCGAGCTGTCAGCGCAATACTTGAATACGCCCTCTAATGCACCTTTCTCCAACTGCGTGTTATAGGTAAAAAGCAGTGGTGCGGCAGGGTAAGTAACGTCTACCGTGTTGATAAATCCGCCCGAACTGTTCTCTTTCGAGAAATACATCAGGTCGCCATCCTTATCCATAAACAGCTTATGGGCGGCCAAAGTCTGCCGATAAGAGGCTGCCAAGGTCTCAGCATACTTCTTGTTTCCTGCTGCTAAAGGCATCGTCGTAGATCATCTTGTCCCATCGGCGCGCACGTTGCATGTACGACTTATAATTGTCGCGGAAGTTTTCGAAGGCATCGGTAAGCTGCTGTCCATCTTTTGCCCAATAGGCTTTATAGCGAGTTCCAAGGAAATTGCACGTCTTGAACTCTCATCGTAACCTATCATCATATAACTAGAATCGCGCTCCGTCAACCCGAAAGTTGTGCAAGTAGCCCCAGCATGGGCATCTCGCTTTCGTTATTGCTCTTGATACGCAGTGCATCACGTTGGGCCAACGTTCCCTTACTAACGAATTGGCTTTCCACAACATTTTGGTCGGCCATCGTTACGTTTCCATTCACGTTGGGCATCATCAGATAACTCCCAATCAATGCAAAATAATGTCGCCCGTCTTGCCCAACACGTTCTGTTCTACACTTCCCGTTCGCACATAGTCAATGTTGTTCACATTTTGTATGCGCGAAATCGTGGGTTGAGTGTTCTTTCATCACCGCTAGTTCTGGGTGTCGTTCCGAAGAATATCTGCACATCATGCTTTCGCTTATCGTTGGAGCAAACCTGATAAGAGATGTAGTTAATGGGTGTAGAAAGCAAGTTCAGGTCGTCGAGAAACATCGGTGCGGTGAAAACCAAACGTAAGTCTATCACCTCCGCAACGAAATGTATAGTAAGTGTTGGTGGCCATAACGTCACAGCTCGTTTGTACGGCATTACGCATGTTGTATGTGTTTCTCTCTTCACGTTGGCAAACAGTCCGATGTCGGCATTGGCCCCACCTGTGGTGTTATGCACATGGTATGCGATGACGTTGTCGCCAACACGCAAACTTTGTTTTACATTAGCAGGCAACATCAGCTCTTCGTTCTGCAACCACGTTTCGCCCGTCTCGATTGCCAAAACTCCATTTACGTACACCTCACACTTATCGTCGATGCGAGTAAATCAGCCACAAGTCAGCGCGCCAAAGTCTTCTTTGGTCAGCGTCACATGCCTACGTATATAGATGTCCGAATTGGTGTCCGTCCAAGCCGTACGTATGTTAGGATATTCTTTGGGAGTGCCAAACGCCGCCTGTTGTGTCTGCCATTTGCTGTCGTTAAAAAGTCGCGTTGCATCCAGTTCGTAGCTGGTTTTGCATAGCTAACCTTTGCTTCCACGCGCCCATGTCGGCCATTGGTGCCACTGGGTTTTCAGTAGTCGGCCTTTCTCCTTTCCCATAAATCGGTAGGGTCGTTCCGTCAACGCGCAACAGGCTACGTCAATGGCTCTTCGCTGTCCCGTCCAATGGCGCGTGGTGCCGTCGTATAGGTTATCGTAAGGCGACCAAATGGAGAAATAAGGGGTCGTTCACTATCAGTGGGACAGACGGCAGAGCGAAGGCTGGTGCGCCGATAGGGTTCGAAAAACGAACCGCCCTGCGCCTCTGCCGCCAGCATATTTGCCACACCAACCAAACAAAGTAATAGCTTTTTCATATTGAACAAAAATACTATGGTATTGTTTTTAAACATTATTTTCTGATTACATTGCAAAATTACTCGTCCCCTTTTAGACTATGATGCTGACAATCATCCCCAAATAATAACAAAATCGGACCAACAAGCCACGTTGGTTCTTTTTGCTATACTCTGAACGGATTTTACGCATCAGTACTCAAAATAAAGTCTATCTTTGCAGCGTAAACAATCGGAAACAAATAGTTCAAGTTTCTATATATAATATGGTGCAAGCACCCAAACCCCATGCAGGGTTGTATCTATATTTGATATATGCCTGAAACCTTAACGAACATCGATAATCTTTTAACTAAAAACAACTTATGAAAAAGCAAGTACTATCATTAGGTATAGGATTGTTGAGCGCAACCCTGCTCAACGCCCAAACCTACGCCTTTGGCCAGGACATGCTATCGGCAATGGAGGCGAATATTATCTCTAGAATGTCGCCACGGGCTTGTGGCTTCAAAACAACAACACCGTGAAAGACGGATGGGCTACGGCTGTTAACGTGGGTACGCGAGGCCTACCCATCACCTTTGAAAAAGCAGGAGCAAAGACATTTAGGTTGAGTTCCATCTTTTACAAAGGCAACTGCGTATCGAAATAAAAATTGGCGATGCTGGCTTGCTTTTTATTGGGACATGCCCGCCGATAACATTGGGGCATTGGGAGCTATCGCCTGCCGACAACATACAATCCATACACGGATACTGGCTAGAATGCGATGCCTTGGTGCTAGGGGCAGACAATAACCTGCTCACAGTAGATAAGAGAAGAACAGCGTTTGGCAGCTTGTTACACGAGAAGAACGTATTGCCGATGCAAAGGCGAAGGCCTCTGCCGAACATCCCGTGGACGTAACGTGGCTTATCGGCGCATCCGACCTCGTGACGAAGACAACACTTTTCAAATGGATTGTACGGCTGCACCCTAACACCGGGCATTCTACTTATCGCAGGCGGATGGAACATTGTGAGGGCAAACACCATCCAAGAGTTTCTGGAACACGCAAACATTCGATTATCTATCAAACAATCAGCGGGTTGCCCAACGGCACCTATAAGTTCAGCGTACGCGGATATTACCGAGACGGTTCAAGCGAAACGCGCGACTATGCAATGTACGGATATGGTGCCGACAAGTTTATCAATGGCACCGAACAGCTTCGCGCCACCTATTATGCCAACGGCACTTCTGCCCCCATCATGTCTCTTTATGCAGGTGCGAAAAAGCTCCCGAAGAGGGATTTAGTTTCCAAGCCGAACGCGAGAACGAGCAAAAGCAGCGGACTTTATACGTGCCCAACACAACCCACGAGGCCAACTGCGCACTGTGGAAAGGCAATCACCAAAATGCCCGAAATAACCGTTACCGTTACAGACGAACACTGAAATTTGGCGTTAAAAGGAGGCTGGCGTTGTCGACGACTGGTGCGTAATCTCCACTTTCTCTTTTGAAAATACCTTGGTCTCGAAAGTTCTTCAAACCGCAGAAGAGGCACTGAAAGGCCTTAAAGCGATACTTGCCACAACAAAAGCGTTTAAAGGTGCCGTCGCCCCTGCATTGAGTAAAGCAATACACCGATGCCATTGCAGCAGCCAACAAGGCCCCTCACCTCTACCGACCCTGTGGCCATTATCGCCGCAACCTCTAACTACAAAAAGGCTTACGATGCCGTTGCTGCCTCGCTCAGAAACTATTCAGCTTTGGTAAAAACGACTGAAATTTGCAAAAACATCAATAAGAACAACGACACACAGCTTAATGCCGCCACGGTAAAGGCCGAGAAGGTGGCCAAAACCGCCACGACCAATGCCGAAATGAAGGCGGCTCTTGTAGACCCTGCGCGTGGCCCGTAAGATTGCTGCTGCCGACAAGATGCCCGACATTTACAAGGGTGCCAAAAGCCGGTGCAGGCGAATTCTATTTCTATAATGTGGCTTCTCAAAAGTTCCTTATGGGCGGTTCCGATTGGAATACGCATGCTGCCGTAGACGTTCCTGGTAGTGCTCTTTCACCGTTGCAGCCGAAGGAAATGGTTTCACCATCAATCGCTTTTGGGTGGTAAAGCATGGCAACTACCTGGGTTATAATGGCTATACCGACATTTCCCGGACAAAGACTGTTTGGGCGTTCGTTCCCGTCGCCGGCAAAAGCCAACGTCTACAACATCGTGAAAGGGCGACAACCATGCTCAGGATTGGCTTTTGCGCCACAATCCAACACCGATGCCGACGAGGCTGATGGATAAGGAGTTTTGGAATACCGTTTCTGTTGAGGCTGCTGTGGCCAAGAATGCCAACGCCGAATGGAAACTCGTCACCAAGGCCGAACGTGATGCGCTGCTCGCAACGGCTACCGAAACACGTCCTGTCGATGCAACATCACCTGCTTGCCAGCCCCTGGTTTTCAACCGCCCCGACACTGCTTTGAAGGACTGGAATACGCGACAAAAAGGCGACTTTAAGGATGCCAACCTTGGCGTTATCGACCGCGGCAGACGCACCAACCCCTGTGTGCGAGAGCATACTACCTAGCAACTCGTTCGAGGTAAACCAAACCGTGAGCAACCTGCCCGAAGGTTATTATCAGGTAAACATGACAGGCTATTATCGCGATGGCAGCCGTGAGGCCTTACAACAAAAAGGTTGCCAAACGGACAGCTCCCTGCACGCCATGCCATGCTCTATATCGAATACAAAGGTAAGGGCGACGAGGTTGCACTGCCCTCAATCGCAGCGGGAATGAACCAATGCCCCAGGCATCGGATGGACTGGTACTGCCGGCGAACAACCCGACGATGTGATGGATGCAGCCGAATATTTCGAATGCGGACTTTATAAAGTGTACACCCACATCATTAAGGTTGGCCCCGAAGGCGAACTTACCATCGGCGTAACCAAAGACAAACAAGTGGACGGCGATTGGGCTGTGTTCGACAACTTCCGCCTTACCTACTTCGGCAAGACAGGTTTTCTCAAGGCACCATCGACTGGCATCGACAACGTTAAAAAGCGATGTCGTTGAAGACGGTAAGATTTACAACCTGCAAGGCATGGAAGTGAAACGTCCGCTCAAAAAGAGGCATCTACATCAGTAATGGAAAGAAATTCATCGTTAAGTAAGATTTAGGTTTGATTGTTTTAGTGCGTCCAAGGGTTCAAACGCATTTGTGTTTAACCTTGGCCTTTTTCATGCCAATGTTTGCAGCCATGCTGACTGAAAACACACACAGGTAAACCGTATCCTACTAAAGAGCGTCATTTTTATGTAGTAGACACTAGCCCTATAGCCTCATTTCTGTTCAGTCTACTACTTTATCAACTTATTGTAGGTCGTGTCTGCAACCACTTTGGTTCAAATCAGCACTACAAAAGGCTTAAAAGCACAATCAACTGCTATTTGATTCCTTATAACGATAGATGTTATGCGAGGCTATTCTCAAATTGATGTTTTAATCTCTGACAAACAAGTACCTGAGCACATATGCATTGTCTATCGTAGCCACATTTACAATTTGCACTTCATTTTTCTACATCTTTCGATAGAAAAACAGGGCAAATGCCCTGTTTTTTTATCTTTTGAATGGTTTGTTTTATCTCAACAATTCAATTTCTCACTAATTTTGCTGATGAATTTACCACATTAAACATCAGGAAAGTGCCCTTTGGGAGGGCGTAATACCGTGGAACTAGAAATAAAAAGTTTTAAATACAATATATTTATGAAGAAAAATAATCTAAACATCTATGGCCAAGGTTCTCATGGGGAACCTTGCTGTTTTTTGCGTTGCTTGCATGTCGGCATGTCGAAGCGACAACTGGACGACTTCTTCTGCAGAAAGTACGACCCTTCTCGCCCTGTCACCGTGACAGACTTCATTCCCCAAAGAGGGCGGAGTGGACCAAAAAGTTGGTTGTATACGGCAGTAATTTCGGCAACGACACCAGCAATGTCAAAGGTCACCATTGGCGGACAACGCGCCGTTCTCATCAGCGTTAAGGGCGATTGCCTTTACTGTTTGGTGCCTGCCAAAAGGCCTATTCGGGCGAGGTGGTGGTGTCTGTTGGCGGCAAAAACAGCCAACGAACAGAGCGCAACGGCCAGCAGTAAAGTTTAACTACGAACGAAAAATGGTTGTGGGAACGCTCAGCGGCATACGTAAACCAATTCGACGATCAAGGTTGGCACGATGGCCCTTTCAGACGGCAAACTACAGGCTATGCCGGTGAAGGGATGCTCTTACCTTCGACCCCGATAAACCACAACATCTTTATATGCCGTTTACGATGAAAAACGCGCACGGCATACAAGCACTTGACATGGAAAAAGAAAGGAGGTGAAAACCATCCTATCTATGTCTAAGTTTGACAACCACAGACTACGCTCCATCGATTTTTCGAACGACGGAGCAATATATGCTCATCTCTACCGACCGCGACGACCGCCAGTTGCAGAGTCCCCAGTGTATGGATTGTTAAACGCAAACGCAGATGGCACCTTCACCGACGCATCTAAAATCGCAAATCTTAGCTGCCTACAAGCAGTGCAATGGAGCCGCCGTGCATCCCAAAAACGGCGAACTTTACTTCAACAGTTACGAGCGCGGACAGGTATTCCGCCTCAGACATGAACAACTACTTCAACACCGTTGCAAGTGGCGGAACATGGTATCCCAACTGGACCGACGGCAAACTTTTAAGAGCTGTTTCACCATTCAAGATGTAAGTTGGGAGTTTAAAATCTTTCATCCATCCTACTGGCAAAGTACTGCTATATCGTGGTTATTAAACAAACATTACATACTCCGTTCCGACTATAACGAAACCACCAAGAGCTTTGCTCCCACCATACGTTGTGGCTGGGACAAGCACGAAACGATGGCTGGGTAGACGGTGTTGGCACAGTGCACGATAAACAGGCCCTACCAAGGCTGCTTTCGTAAAGAACAAAAATATGTAGCCGAGAACCGCGATGACGTGTACGACTTTCTACTTCTGCGATAACCGTAACCACTGTATACGCTATCTCACCCCCTGACGGCATCGTTCGCACATACGCAGGACGTGGCACTTCATCGCAAGCTGGCGATGGAAACGCATGGGGAACAGAAGATGGCGACCTACGAGAAGTGGCTCGTTTTAACAGTCCCTACAGGGATTGCCTACGACGAGAAAGCTCTAACACTTTCTACATCCTAGATACCCAAGGACGCAAGATACGCACTATTTCAATGGAAAAATAAACACTCCAATTAGAGCCACAAGACAATGAAAAACTATTTATATTATTCTGGATGTTGTGCGGCATCGCGTTTAACGCCTTAGCACAAGAACAGCTGGAAATATCGGGAACAGTAACCGACGCCACGGGAGAAGCCCTATTGGCGTTAGCGTCACCGTGAAAGATGCCAAGGGACTGGGTACCATCACCAACATTGATGGTAAAATACACCATCAAGATGCAGCAATACCAAACGCTGGTGTTCTCTTACCTGGCTACAAACCCGTGAGTGTGCTGGTTAAAGGCGACAGAAGGATTATCGACGTACAGATGGCTGAGGAGAAACTCAACGCCATCGACGAGGTTGTCATCACAGGTCTTGGCGCACAAAGAAACTCACCGTTACGGGAGCCATCACCAATGTAGACGTCTCGGACAGATGAAACAATTCCCCTCATCAAACTTCACCAACGCTTGGCGGGTAATGTTCCGGCATCATCGCCATGCAATCGTCAGGGTCAGCCGGGTAAAAAGCACATCGCGCTTTTGGGTCTCGCGGCATCTCAACCTTTGGAGCCAGTGCCGATGCAATGATACTTGTAGACGGTTTCGAACGGAAAGAACATCGACGACCTGAACATTGAAGACATCGAGAGTTTCTCGGTGTTTGAAAGACGCTTCGGCAACGGCCATCTATGGTTCGAAAAGGTGCTAACGGTGTTATTCTTATCACCACCAAGCACGGTAAAGGCAGGAAAGATAAACATCAACGCTAAAGGCGAGGCTATCGTATAACACCCGAACCATTACCCCGAAGTTTGTTGATGCACCCACATGCCACTCTGCTCAACTGAGGCACGCATAACACGCAACCTCCCTCCACAGTATCAACCCGAAGAGTTGGCGCTTATCAGGTCGGGATAGATCCCCGATTTCTACCCCTAACGTAGACTGGTCGAAAACTACTGCTCAAAAGATGGTGCAATGAGCTATCGTGCCGATTTGAGTTTGAGTGGCGGTGGAAACACGGCCCGTTACTTCGCATCCCTATCGTATGTAGAAGACCAAGGCATGTACAACACCGACGAGACATTGCGCAACAGGTACAACACCAACGCCAATTTCAAACGCTGGAACTATCGTATGAATGTGGACATAGACGTTACGCCCACAACGGTTATCAAGCTGGGCGTATCGGGCAACCTCAACAAAGCGCAACAGTCCCTGGTCTATGGCGACCAATACGTGTGGGGCGAACTCTTTGGCTTCAACGCCCTAAGTTCTCCTGTCCTCTATTCCAATGGCTATGTTCCGGCCTATGGGTAGCAAAATATCAAATGAACCCTGGGTCTCTGCCACACGCACAGGTTACAACCAAGAATGGGACAACAACATACAGACAAACGTAACGGTAGACCCAAAAGCTGGACTTCATTACCCAGTGGCCTCTCGTTTACAGGTAGGTTCGGATACGACACCTATAATAGCAACCACATCTACCATCGCCTTCGCCTGCCATGTATCGCGCCAACAGCCGCGATTCGCAAGGCAACATCATCTGGGATAAGCTTTTTCGAAGAGATCGCCCATGGCCCCAAACGTCAGGCGGAGACGGTTCGCGCCACGAGTTTTCTGGAGGCTTGTACTGCGTTGGGAATCCGCACCTTCGACAAACAGCACAACTTTGGTGCTAGCTGCCCGCTTTTACACAAGACGAGCGGATACAGACACAAAATATCGCTACAGACATCAAACTCTGTCAGCTAAAAAGGAACCAAAGGCGTTGCAGGGCAGATGACCTATAACTACGCTCCCTACGCTATTTTGCCGACTTTCAACTTCGGCTACTAACGGCTCAGAAAACTTTGCCGACCACCATCGCTTTCGTTTCTTCCCAGCCTTTCTCCCTTAGCATGGAACTGTAGCCGAAGAACCCCTCGTAAAGAAGGCATTACCCATGGCTCAACATGTTCAAAGCTACGCTACTCATGGGGTAGAGTGGGCAACGACAATGCGGGAAGCATCGTTTCCTATCTTTACACTATCGACTTTCACGCCGAACACAGGGTTACAATTGGGGCTCGAATCTCACTTCAGCAACTATCCCAGGCATGCATTATACGCAGATGGCTTCGCCAAACGTCACATGGGAGGTTGCGCAAAACCGACGTTTCGGCTTTTGACTTTCGTGGCGTTCGACAACAAGTTCTCGCTCACGATGGATTACTTTCCATGAGAAGCGAACGGGCATCTTCATACAACGCATCTTCTTACCCGACATCACAGGACTTGAAAGTCTATCCATGGGCAAACGTGGAGCTGTAAAAATCTAGGGGTTTCGATGGCAATTTCCAATACAAGACCACATCGGTGAGATAAACTGGACGGTGCGTGGAAACATCACTTACAGTAAAACACCATCTTGGAACGCGACGAAGAAAATAACGTTTACGCCTATCAGTACGAAAAAGGCTACCGCGTTAACCAGCAAAGAGGCCTTATTGCACTGGGACTGTTCCGCGACTACGACGACATTCGCAACTCGCCCAAACAGAGTTGGGGAACTGTTCAACCTGGTGACATCAAAGTATAAGGATGTCAACGGCGACGGCATCGTAGACGATGGCGACCGCGTCGCTATAGGTGCAACTCGACACCCTGAGTCTCATCTATGGCCTTGGAGCATCTGTCAGCTGGCGCGGGTTCGACTTTAACCTCCACTTCCAGGTGCTGGCAAAATACGTTTCCTTATCAATGGCGGACGGTTAACGCCTTCAGCAGATGGTCGTTGGGGAACATTCTGCAAGGAATAACCGACAACCGATGGATTTCATCAGACATTTCGGGCACCAAAGGAAACAGAAAACCCAATGCCCCTACCCCCGTTTGAGTTACGGCTATAACCTCAGTAACAACGAGCAGGCATCTACCTTTCTGGTTACGCAACGGCCGTTTCTTGCGCCTCAAAGAAACCTCGACATTGGCTACACCCTGCCCAAACCCATGGGTCAACGCCATACACTTTGGAGAGCGCGCGAATCTACATTTCGGGGCAAAACCTCATCACGTGGTCGGCCCTTCGACGCTTTGGGATCCCGAACTCGACAGCAGCAGGCGGGCGAAGAATACCCCATCACCCGTTCGTTTACGGCAGGCATACAAATTAGTTTATAACCACAGACATACAACATGAAACGTAAAAATATTGCCCTGATAACGTTGGCGTTGGGCATCGGAACACTCTTTTTCCGCTTGCAACGACTATCTGGACTCCGACAAATACTTTGAAGACCGTACCACGATTGAAAAGGTCTTCACCAGCAGAATACGCTCCCAGCAATGGCTTGCCTACGCCTATTCGTTCTTGAAAGACGAGAACGCCGACGTTGTTGGCAAGGAGAAAGAAACCAATTCGTTTACCTTCGCCGACGACATGTACTATGGCGACCGCGACGTTAACTACGACTCAAAGGAGGCTGATGAGCTTTTCGTACAACACGTTCATGCAAAGGCGAATACGACGAAAACGACTTTAACGAAGGCTGGACAATGTGTTACAAGGGCATTTATCAGGCCTCAGTGTTCATCGCCAACATCTACAGGAACACCGAAATGACCGAGAAAAGAACGGCTCGACTTTAAAGGGGCAGGCACGTTTTTGTGCGCGCTTACTTTCTATTGGCTGTTGCTCCGCCGTTATCGGTCCTGTGCCAATCATGCCCTGACGAAGGCGTTGATTACACCCATCAGTTACGAACAGATAGCCACGCCGCGCAGCTCGTACGAAGAGGTGGCCAACTATATTAGCCGCGAAATGGTGCAAGCCGCCAAGGAAAATACAATACACCAGGCGCGACGGCGAGAACATCGCACGCCCCACAAAGGGTGCTGCTGGCTACACGTGCCCTTGCATTGGCTTTCGCTGCCAGTCCGTTGGCCAACGGTAACACCGATGCCTATGCCAAACAGTTGGTAGACGACAAAGGCCGGGCATTGCTCAACACCGACTATCAGGAAGAGAAATGGGCTCGCAGCCGCTGCCTGCAAAAGACGTTATGCAGCTTGGTGTGGCCGACCTCTATCACGCCTCGTTCAGCACAACAGATGCAGCGGGCGACCCTGCCACCATCGTGCCCTGCCGACTCCAGCTTGCCAATTTGCCCCAAAGCGATGGCCAACAGGCTGGAAAAAGACATCGATCCCTTCAAGTCTTACCGTGTTTATTCAACGGAGACGTTGCTCCAGAAGACAATCCCGAACTGATCTTCTCGCGTATAGACCAAAATGCCACACGCATAAACCACAGCATGATGTCGTTTGCACGCCATTCCATGCCTCGCGACTTTGGCGGATGGAACACACATGGCCTCACCCAGAAGATGGTAGACGCCTATTATATGAACGATGGCACCGACTGTCCCGGCAAAGACAGCGAGCTGAACGGCGGGAAACGGGTGCTGAACGCCTCAAAGAGGATTTACCACTGCACGCGACTATCGCCGCGGAAAATACAAGCCATTGGCCGCCAACGTGTCGCTGCAATATGCCAACCGCGAACCGCGTTTCTACGCCTCTGTAGGGCTATAACGGCTCTGTTTGGGAGTATTTGGGCGATCCCGAAAGCACCCACCACAACCGCCAGACCTTTCTATTATCGCGGTAGTGGCAACGGCTACAACAACTCGCAGTTCTACCTCCGCACGGGGTATCAGCGTGAAAAAGTACGTCAACCCACCGACGTTTCCTGACCGCGAAGACTATAAGAACATCAAGAACAGGGCCGAACCCGCCATTCGCTATGCCGACATACTGTTTGCTCTACGCCGAGGCACTCAACGAACTTGATGGCACATACACCATCCCATCGTGGGACGAAAGCACCACTTACAACGTTCGTCGCGACGTTGCGGAGATACAAAAAGGTATTCATCCCGTACGCATACGTGGCGGAGTGCCCGACTATTCGACGGACGTTTATGCCAACAAAGACCTCTTTGCGTGCCAAGATCAAACGCGAACGCATGATTGAATTCATGGGCGAGGGCAAGCGTTACTTCGACCTGCGCCGTTGGAAAGACGCGCCACGAGAACTGAACCAGCGCATTTATGGCTGCAACGTAATGATGGATGCCAACCACGCGGCAGAGTTCCAGCAGATTATTCCCATCAACAATCTGCGCACCACATTCTCTGACAAGATGTATTTTTGGCCCATCCGCCACCGCGAACTGAAACACAACTCGCGCCTGACACAGAACCCAGGATGGACCTACAACGATTAACCCACCCTTTAAGTTACAAGAAAAATGAAAGTAAAACATCTTCCGATATATGCGGCGATGCTCGTAAGCGCACTCTCGCACGCTTACCGCCTGTAACGACGAATGGACAGAAGAGCAATATACGCAGTACGTTGGTTTCGCGCACCGCTCGGCAAACTAGGCGTTACCGACGTTTACGTGCCATACAGCCGGGCGCAATGCCGACAAGACTTTTGTCGAGGGTAGCGGACTCTCATCGTATAAACTGCCGGTAATCGTCAGCGGTTCACTGCAAAACAAGAACAATATCACCGTTCATATAGCGCACGATGGCGACACGCTTATGTGCTCAAACCAAGCCCGTTTCTTAAATCGCACTGAACTATGGTACACCGACATGAAGGATTATGCCACTGT
>BNJV01002135.1_pt1 | contig 73392 bp, 101 predicted proteins | sample 8540591 | NCBI WGS metagenome assembly BNJV01 (sample SAMD00202457, study PRJDB9452) | human saliva metagenome | host: Homo sapiens
TTTCAGTTACGCATTGCTGAGGCAACCCTAACTCAGGAGTATGAGCGATAGTGTCAGAACTGGGAGGAGGCGACGCTGCAGGCCGAGGACGGTTCCCGAACTCCGCAGCCTTCGAACCTTTCGTGCGAGCGCTCGGCCCCGCTGCCACCACCCCGGTACCCATCAGCGCCCCAGTGCGGTCACGAGCGCGTCGATGATCGGCAGGTCGCCTCCAGCCACGGCAAGCGGCGCAGCCGCTGATCCGGCGGATCCAGGCGCACCCACCCAGCCGCTGGTGGTCGGCTCCTGGCCCCGCCCCGGTCCCCGCGCGCGGGCTCAGCCAGCCACACCCGGCATCCTGAAACTGTGCATGGCCGGCCACGCCGGGCGTCGTCGCCGGGGCCACCGTCTTGCGGCGGCGGAACCGTCAGCCCCAGGGGACGACCAGCTCGATCCCAGGCGATGCTCAGGCCGATTCCTCGTCGAGCCTGCGGGCCAGAGCCTGCTCAGGCCGCTCGGCGGGCTCGACCTTGCCGCCGGGGAGCTCGAACCGTCCGGCGTGCTCAGGCGGGTAGGAACGGGCCGCGCACAGCAGGGTGGTCGGATGCTCCAGGTCGTCCAGGACCGCTGCCGCCACGACGAGGCGGGATGCCGCCCTGTGATCGGAGCCGCTCACTGCCGCTTTTCTCCGCCGCTGCCGCCGGGCTTCGGTGGTTCCCGCTGCTGTTGCGGTCCTGAGGCGCTTGGCCCGGTCATCGACCGGGGTCGGGGTCGGCTTGCGCCTGGGTGCTGGAGGAGGTCTGCCCGGCGAGCTCGACGCCGACGACGAGGGGGTCGGAGTCGATCACTGCTGGGCTGGGAGGAGGGGGTCGAGCTCGGATCACTGCTGGGCTGCGAGGAGGGGGTCGAGCTCGACGCCGCTCGGCTGGGACGACGGACCGGAGCCCGGGTCACGCTGGGCGTGGCCGACGGGCCTGAGCTCGGGGGAGGGATTCTGTTGGGCGGGCAGCTACGGGCAGGTATCGGCCGCCTTCTGGCCGCCCGGACGTGCTCGGTCACCGCCGCGAGCTTCCGCTCTCCTGGGCCTGGCCCGCCAGCGTGAGGTGAGCGACGTGCAGTGATGCGTACCATGCACCTGGGGAGCTGACCTCCTCGTCTTGGTCTTCGAGTCGACCTTGGCCGTGGGGACCCTCACTGAGAGCCTGGTTGAGGGTCTTGACCGCGGAGGTCGGATCCTCGCGGCGAGCTGCCCGTCCCCAGGTTGAGTGGACGCCACCTGCTCCAGCCAGGGATTGATCGTGCGACCGTGCGATAGCGTGACAGGGCCGTCGTCAGTGGCTGGCTGCTGCGGCACGGTTTCGGGCCAGAGAGAAGAGGAAGATCGACCTGAGCCACAGGGACGATGGTGGCGGCGCGCAGGGCACCCCGCCGATCGCCAGGAGCCGACGATGCCGTTGGAGACGCCTCCCGCCGTCTGGGGTCCTCCGAGGCCGGTAAGAGTGAGGAGGCGTCGTCACTCGTCCGCGCCTCTGCAGGTAGTCGACCTCCTGCTCCGAGCACTCGGTGGCTCCTGGCGTGTCCTGGTGCATCCTGCAGCACGTGGGCAACGCCGGGCTGCGTCCTGCCGCGCCCCGGCCCGGGGAGCTCTGCCGGGAGTGTTTCCTATCGCTGTCATCATCTTCCCCTTCCCATGAGAAGATTGCAGGCGACGGTCTGCCTCGCATGAGATCAATGATCTCCCACAGCAGCAGACCGAAGGCGATGAGTCCCATGGCCAGGTCAGCTGCACACGGGTGTTGGAGTCTGGACCGTCCGTCGGTGGAGACGGCCTCGATGTCGACGTTACAGGAACTTGCTCGCTGGTCATCGTTCGATCTGCCGGTGCGGTGTGGAAGTAGGGCAGTCCATGTCCCGCCACCTTTCTGGAGCCTCGTCGGCGTCGATCTTCGACACCCCGGGCTGCCCGCGGCCGTCAGCGATGTAGCCGGATCTGGGGTGCCTGCCGGTGGCCGGCGAGCCGCCGTAGCGCTGCGCATCTTCCCCGCCCTCGGTGGAGCCGCAGCCCAGCACCGCGCCGCCGGCAACGACGCCGGCCAGGACCGCCAGGGAGACGCCGGCGCTGTCGGCCGCCCGAGCTCCGCGCCTTCGTCGGTGGCGCCCGCCGTCGGAGAAGATGTAGACGAGGCGGATGTCGTTAGCCGGAGCGGCGGGACTCCGCCAGCGACTGCCATTGCAGCAACGGAAGCGCCACCTCCAGCGAGTGAGCCGGTGGCGTGCCCCTGTGACCTCCTGCTTGGCGAGCCGATCCAGGCGTCGACGGCGTTAGTGTCGTGAGTCAGCGGCAGCTCCTTGGCCGCGGTCGTCCAGGGCGATGATGGAGAAGCGCGAGTCCGGGAAGCCTCGCGGATGGCGCGCATGTCTGAGCGCACGCCGTCGAGCCTGGTGGAGGCCGACTGATCGACGCCCCCGGGCCCCTCGCCCTGGTAGTCCTCCGCGCGGACCCGGTGCGGTCCACCACCATGTAGATCCCCACGTTGGAGACGTTGATGGCCTCGCTGCCGCGGATCGCCGGCCCCTGCCAGCGCCAGCACGACGACGATGACGATGGCCAGGCGTCTCCACCAGGCCCTGACGGGCGGCCGGCTCGGCATCGTCACGGACCAGCCGTCGCCGGAGAGTGATGAGCAGGCCCGCGTCAGGCCGCCGCGATGAGCAGGACGAGGGATCCACCAGGTGACCGGGATGAACGCGAATCTCATGATCGGAACCGGCTTCATGCTCGCCTCCAGGTGGTCAGTCCCCAGCAGCCCAGAAGCACCAGCGGGAGAGCGTGATGACGAACCGCTGGGGACGTCGTGCGACGGGTCTGCTTGCGGCCACCGAGCGCGGAGACCTCGGTCTTCCAGCTCCTGACGATCTGTCCCCGGTACCGGAGTCCTCGACGTCGTAGAAGCGTCCTTGCGGCCCCCTCAGTGAGGGTCTTGAGTCTCACGGACCTCGGGAGCTGGTCGAGCAGGTCCTGGTAGGGCTGATCCTCGTCGGCGCTGTAGATGGAGAACAGGCGGATCTTTGCGCTCGCCAGCGCTCTGACGGCGTCGGCAGGGGTAGATCTGCTCGTTGTCGGGTCGATGACCCGTTGTCGGTGGCGAGGATGATGGAGCGGGAGCGTTCCAGGCCCTGGTTGTCGAAGGCCTGCGCAGAGGCGGCCCGTCACACGGCCAGGGAGGAGCCGTAGACACCGTTGTTGGTCGTGCCGCCGAAGGCCCGCTCGATAGCCCTTCGCCCAGGGCGCAGACGTTCTGCGGGTCGATGTCCAGGACGTCGCCCAGCTCGTGAGCTGATCACGCAGCAGCTCGTAGTCGTCCGTGCAGCGGACGATGGTCTGCGCGGATGAGTTCCCAAGCCACGAGCCCCACCCGTTCGCCGTCGAAGTCCTTCAGATCCGGAGAAAGTCGTCAGGACGGAGGAGTCGATCCTGACCATCGACGTCGACACGTCCAGGCACAGGACGATGTCACGGTTGGCCAGGGCGTCGGGGCGCTCGGTGACGCGAACGGGCCGACCCGGCGATGGCGGAGGCACTCAGCAGGGCGCGAGACCAGCATGACGCTATGAACGCGTGCAGCCAGCGCTGTGGCCCGGATGCGCGGCGCACCGCCGGCAGCTGAAACAGGCTCGCCGAGTTGGCCAGGGCCGCGGGGCGCCCCTGCCCCGCCCCGCCTGGTTTCCAGGGCGGCTGGAAACCGCCCGGTGTCGTGGCAGAGACCGCGCTGGGGCGGCGGTCGACGATGAGACCGCGATGACCGCCGCCACGGCGATGACGACAGAATGATGAACAACCAGCGCATCACCATCGGGTGACCACCTCCTGGCGTGGGTGAGGGCCTCCTGCGCGGCGGCCTGCGGCTCACGGTCGAAGGAGGGCTGTTCCCACAAGGCGAGCAACTCACGGACGCCCCAGCGGGTTGGCGTCCAGGACGTCCCGCCGGCGCACGCTGCGGCGACGCCCTCCACCGAGCTCGGCCCGACGGTACGCCATGTCCAGGATCCCGAGACCGTGGCGGTGGTGATCTCCTCCTCGCTACGGGACCCCGCGAAGCTCGCAGCAGCGCCGCCAGTTCCAGGTGCAGCCTGCGCAGGTCCAGATCACCGCTGTCCCAGCGCTGGGAGATCTCGCCGAGACGCTCACTCCCCACTGGCGGCGCCCACGGGGCGCTATGGGAATGTCTCCGAACTCCTGGGAGGTGTCGCGTGCGAGTCACCAGGAAGGTTCGCAGCAGCCAGGCCGTCACCAGCAGGAGGCCCGACGACCATGACGATGACCATCTATATCGGCATGAGAACCGGGGGCATGATCTGCATGGGTCACCGCTCCTCTGGCCACGGTGGCGCGCTCGACGCTGGAGGAGCTCGGCGATGGAGTCGATGAGCGTCTCCTCGGAGGAGACGACGCCGTACCTGGTGCCGGGCGTCGAGCACCTGCTCGACGGTGGTGCGCCACTCGTCGCGGCACCACGGCGCGCTTGAGCGGCCAGGTGGGAGTCCGGAGCGCAGGAAGGCGGGGATCCGAAGGGCAGGTCGATGTCCGCCCGCGGCCGCCGTCCGGGCGCAGCGGGTCGTCGTCCTCGATCTGGACGACGATCATCTCGTGCTGATCGACAGGCGCCGCAACCAGGTCGCGGCATCGGGGCCGTGGCGGTGTCGGGATGAGAATGACCAGGCTGCGTCGACGGTGCCAGGTGCTCACCTGTCCATGAGGCGCGGCAGGCTGGAGGGCGTCTGGGGGCCAGCTCGAAGACGCGGGTGCGCCCTCGACGGGGACGTCGAGGTCCCGGGTGCGGGCCACAGCGCCAGCAGGGTCCACGCGCCGGCCCCGGGCACGGGCGCGATCGTCCCGGCCGGCGTCACCGGCCACGAAAGCGCCACCGAGTCCCCCGCATCCCGGAGCCAGGTAGGCGAAGACCTCGCCACCCCCAGGGCACAGGTCGCGCTTATCCTCGCCTGAGGGCCATCACGCCGGTCCGACCGAGTTCACGGCCAGCACCAGCGGCATCATGGACTCACGCTGGTAGCGCTTTGATGACCGGCTGCCCCAGGCGGGCCGAGGACTTCCAGTCGATGTCGGAGATGTCGTCCCCGGCCGGTAGGACATGTCGTCGAAGTCCTGCCCCGCCTGATCGAATATCGACTGTGGCGTCCGTCGAGCAACCCCGTGGCGCGCGCAGGTCGGCAGGCTCAGCGCCGCGCGCAGACGCTCGATCCGGCGTACCGCGCCGGGCCCTCGCCGGAACCGGACCCGGGCGCCCCTGGGATGCGTGTACTCCGTGCTCATCGCCGTGCTGGTCACCACCGGCCCAGCGACGGCCGCGAAGAGGCGTCGATGATCGCCCGGGCGACCCGTCGGCCAGGGCGTCATAGGTGAGCACCAGCCGGTGGCGCAGCACCCGCGACGCAGCATGTAGACGTCGTCGGGGATGACTGGTAGGTGCGTCCCTCCTGAAGGGCGGACGGCCCGGGCCACCTTCATGAGCGCGGATGCCCCGCGGGGAGGCACCCACGCGCACCTGCCGGTCCAGGCCGGGCACGGGCCGCGGACCTCCGCCGCGGAGAGCGTACAGAGGGCGACGACGTACTGCTTGATGACGGATCGACGTAGACCCGCTCGGCGGCTGTAGCTTCACCGACGTCGTCGGTGGAGATGGGCCGACCGGTCACGGGCTGGTCGAAGGTCCCGTTGGAGATGCGGGTCCAGGACGTCGGCCTCCTCGAGGGCCGTGGGTAGGTGAGCACCTCCTTCATGAGGAAGGGTCCATCTGAGCCCTCGGGCAGGACGTAGGTGCCCTCCTCCTCGATGGGGTTCTGGGTCCAGGACCATGAAGGGATGGCAGCGGGTAGACGACGCCACCGATGGAGGTCTGACGCTCCTGCATGGCCCTCGAGCATGGCCGACTGGGTCTTGGGCGCTGAGCGGCTGATCTCGGTCGAGCAGGACGATGCTGGCGTGGACCGGCCCCAGCTGGGTGGTCAGTCCCACCGGTGGAGGAGTTGAGGATCCGAGCCCACGATGTCGTTGCACGAGGTCCGGCGCACTGGATGCGCCGGAAGGAGCCGGAGACGGCCGAGGCCAGCGTTCATGGCAGTGGTCTTGGCCAGACCGGGCACCGACTCCAGCAGGATGTGACCGCTGGACATGAGGGCGGTCACCAGGGCCGTCGCAGCTGCTCCTGACCGACGACCTGCTGGGCGAAGATGCGCCACGGACTTCAGCAGCTCAGCGGCGCGCTCCACGTCGGCGTCCCCGGCGCCCCTGACGGCTGGAGGCGGCCTTGGCCTCGCGTCGCAGTGCCTCACGGGAGGGCAAGGGGCCGGTGTCGACCTTCTCCTCCGCCGGCGCTGCCGGTCCGGCAGGGGTAGCTGGGAACCGTCATCCTGATGATGCGGGAGGCGCGCTGTGGACCCCGGCGGACTGCGGGTCGATCTGAGGCGGGACCGAGGGCGGCTGCCGGTCCGAGACCGCAGCCCCTGCCCCGAGGAGGAGCCGACGGCTGACTCGGACTGTCTGGCCGCCGGCTGCCCGGCTGGCTGGGCTGCCTCGACTGACCGTACCGCTGGCCACTGCCTCAGCCACCCGGCTGACTGCCGGGTTGGGCACGGTGCCGGGCTGCATGCTCATGGTTTCCCTCGCCCAGTCGGGCTTGATTCCTCGCGCCACGTCTCGCGCCTGACAGCGCATTGGCAGGCTATACGAGCCGGGGCCACCGGGGCGCGAGCGGAGGAAGTCCTCCCACAGCCCCTGGTAGGCCTCTCTATTTTTCACCGGATTGGCGCTATTCCGAAGGAAATGTGAGACGAGTCGTCATGGGGCGGCCACCCCGGGTCAGAGCTGTCCGAGGTTCACCGGCTCCCGGTCAGGCTCAGCCGGAGCCCGTCGTTGGTGACGATGGCGCTGGTCGGGCGCAGCCCCGGCGGCAGGGACTCTGCGTGATCGTGATCTGCGAGAGTCCAGCCCGACGTAGCTGAGCATGCTGCGTCCCCGCGGCCACGTCGACGCCGGCATCCTTTCCCCACCCATACGGGAGGAGGTGACGGTCAGACCAGGCTGCCGTCGGCACCCAGCGACGGGACGATCTCGGCCTCACCGCTCAGACCGAGCAGGAGGCCGAGGCCCGGATGACTCCTGATCCTGGGCACTCGTTCCAGTGCGCTGGGCCTGAAGGGTGACGCCCTGCAGCTTGCGGCGACGCAGCGGCGAGCGCGGTCACCTGTTGCCAGCCGATAGTGCCCGACGCCGTCACGGCGTCAGTCGGGCAGGGCTGGCAGGCTGATGGGCTGAGATCGACATCGACGCCGCTGAGTGGTGACCGAGGTGCCGCCTGCCCCTGGAGGTGAGCCCAGGCTCGAGGAGTCCACGCTCAGGCTGTCCAGCGATCCACCGACGATCCGGCGCAGAACGATTCCCCTTGGTGGCGATCCGGGCGTCCTCACTGAGTCCTGGCAGGGCTGAGCGCACGGCGGCGTCGATCTGCCCGCGCACGAGGTACTCCATCCCGACGGCCCCTGGCGCTCAGGATGACGACGAGCACCACGAGGACCACCACCCATCGTCGAGCGCGACGTCGTCGGGCAGGACGGGGCCGGTCACCGTCCGAGAGCTCCTCCTCGGAGAAGTCCTCCTCCGAGATCTCACCTCCGAGAGGTCCTCCTGGGATCGTCCGCAGACCTCGTCGAGGAGCGCCCCTGTTGGGGAACTCCTCCTCAGTGGTGCCCTCCGCCTCGGGCGAGTCCTCATCACCCCGGCGACTCGTCGTCTCGCGTCACGTCATCGTTTTCGGCGCCGACTTAGGCTTCGGCCACCGGGCGGTGTCACCGCGCTCGGCCGTCTGGTCGGCAGGGACCTGGGTTGGCGGCCAGCCCTCGTCAGCATGCGTAGAGGTCCCTTTGGCGGTGACCATGAGAGGGACACGGCGTGCTCCACCAGGGCGGTACGCCGGTTGAGGCGCTCCCGCCGCACGACCGCCGCGCAGCCCGCGCACCCCCACCCGGTCGAGCTTCTCGCAGACGTTGTCCAGCTTGCGGTTGAACTTGGTCAGCGGCCAGCCCAGGCGCGCTGCGGCCGCCGCGGGAGGAGGATCCGGCGGCCCTCGGTCCCGGGCCCGCTTGAGCACCGGCTCGGACAGCGCCAGGACGAGCAGCAGCTGGGAGCGGTCATCGGAGTCACGCCGATGGTGGTCTGGCCGAGGACTGACGCACGCCATCGATCCCGGAGAAGCGGTCCTCCCCGGAGGTGATGAGGTTGATCTCGTAGGTGGTCGGGCCGGCGGAGAAGGTGAGGATGACCCGCGGAAGACCAGCGGCATGCGGCGCCCGGGGCCAGCCTGACTGACCAGCCCTCGCCGTCGGTCAGGTGGCTGACAACCGCGACCCCTCGTTGGCGATCCACCAGAGGTTCCCCGGAGTGGGCGAAGACCAGGAAGCGGCGGTGGAGGTAGGGGTTGTCGTCGATATCGAGATCCCGCCCGGCCGATGACGAAGTGTCGGCTGAAGCGACCCGGCAGATCCTCCGGAGAAGTCCAGGACGAGCTCGTCGGGCTGCTCCGGATTGACCTCCGCATCTCCGTCCACGTCAGGGTCGCTCGGCGAATTCTCCTTCCACGGTCCCGCTCATGATCGGCACCTGGTCCAGTCTTGCCGACAACCCGATCCGCACCGGCGAAGCACTTCCACTCGACAGTGACCTCAGCCACTACGCCCCCTCAGCCATGACGGCGGATCGATACGGAGCGTCACCCCGTCGCCGACATCCGCGAGGTCCCCCATGAAGACCGGCGTCGGCATTCCCGATCCCAGCAGGACCGGTGTCGCACCGGGCGGGCCAGGACCGTGCCGTTGGACGAGCTGAGATCCTGGGCCAGGATGCTCCATCCCGAGGTCGTGAGCATGAGGTGGAGCGCGACACCATGCTGCGGGCTGGCCACCGACCAGGGCCACGATGTGCGGATCGCCCCCGGCCTGCGCCTGGGGGCGCGTCCCGATGACGACGTCGCCGGCGACCTCGATAGCGGCGCCGGTCGACAGGGTCATGCGTGGCCAGAGTCGGCCGGCGCATCGTAGGACAACCCTCCCGTCAAGGGCTGGGAGCAGATCAGGCACCCCGAGCTCAGGGGATTGGCGTGCCCCTGAGGGCAGATCGAGGCCCGCACGGGGAGCTGCGATAAGAGCCGCCCGGAGGCGGAGACGACCTCCGTGTTGGGCAGGGCCCAGGGCTGGGGCGCCTGCACGGGCTGAGGCTGCTTGCTCTTGGAGTTGTCCGGCGCAGGGGTGTTACCGTCGGCGGCTGCCCGAGCTCGCCGAGGGTGCGGTGGGGCCCGATGGGCACCGCGGCGCCGGGCGCCCCGATCCGCTCCGGCTCGTAGTCCGGAACGGGCTTACGTCGCCGGTGTCCACACCTCCGCAGTAGCCTTCAGCGGCCTGAGTGCTAAGCTGCCCGCAGGCTCGACGGAGTCGTCGGAGTCCTCCCAGATGCCTGTCTCCAGCAGCTCGGGGAGCTGAGTCCGCGGACCCGTCGGTCGGAGCGTGAGTAGCAGCCTCAGCAGGAGAATCGGCCTTGGCGGGAGACGGCGCCCCGAGGCTCCGGGCCGCCTCCTGGGGCGATGCAGAGACCGGGGAGATCGGGGGCAATCGGTTTGAGCAGCGTGGTCTCGTCACCGCTCCGCCGACGATGCCGGTGGACTCGATGCCGTGGACCGCAGGTCCGAGTGCCGCGGCGCTGCCACCTGCGTGAGCCGCTGCGTGCCTGTGGGAGGACGCTGTCGCTCTGCGAGGCCGCCGGTCCCACCGTCGGCAGATAGGTGCCGCCCAGGGCCTTCAGGACTCGGAACCCCGTCCCCAATGGAGACATCTCCGGACCCGGAGCCGGCGGCCGGGTTGATGATGGCGATCCCGTCAACACCATCGACCTGCAGAGCCCCGTCCGACAGGCGCGTCAGCCTCGGCAGCGGAACACGCTCAGGCGGCAGGGGAGGGAGGGAACCGGGAGACCGTCACTGCGCCCCTGAGTGCTCGCACCGTCGGAGCTGGACGCGTGGACCTCCCGGCAGAAGAGAGTCGGCACCTGGAGGAGCTCGACGACGACGGCGGTGGTGTTGTCATGCCCCCGCCTCCAGGGAGGCGGCCACGAGGGAGCCTCGGCCGTGCGGCTGCGCCGGTAACCGGCCGCCAGCACGGTGGCGATGGCCTCGTCGTCGAGCTCGTCACCGAGGCCGTCGGAGCAGATCGTGAGCCTGTCCCCAGCGGCCACCGGAACGGTGTAGAGGTCCGACGGCGGAGTCGCGATGCCCGCCCAGCGCCCGGGTGACGACGTTGCGACGGGACTCGCTGCGCGCCTGCTCGGGGTGAGCTCACCGGTCCTCGATGAGAATCTGGACCTGGGAGTGTCGCGGGTGACCTGGGGAGAGCATGTCATCTCGCAGCAGGTAGACCCGGCGTCCCCAATGTTGAAAATGACCCAGGTCGGCCGCGTCGCCCTCGCTCGTCCGCCATCCAGGCCAGGATGACGCCAGCGATCGTCGCACCGGGCAGGTAGGCGGCGTGGGACGATGGCGACGATCGCCTCCCTCGCGCGGCCATGACCGCGCGGACCACCGTGTCGACGTCGGCGACGCGTGGACCTGACCAGTGAGTAGAGGGAGCCGAGGGCGACCTGCGTGGCCATGCGGCTCGGCGGCGTGCCCGCCCATGCCGTCGACGACGACGAAGGCCGGAGCGATGGCGAGGTAGCCGTCCTCGTTGATCGTCCGCAGGCGCCCCACGTCAGTGGCCGCGCCGACAACGACCCCGGGGCCCTGACACCGTCTTCACCGCGATCGCGATGGCATCGGCGTCAGCACGAACGTGCTCGGTCATCGGCCCTTTCCTTTGCGTCGCTTGCACTCTAGTAAACCCCAGCACCCCGTCCGGAACCACCGCGTCACCGCCCGAATTTCACCATGGGAGCCCCACAGCGTACCGAAGGCGAACAGCACGGGCCCCGCTCCGCCCGCCAACCCGCCTTCACAGCTGCCGTCTCTCGGCGACGATCCGCCGTCGGCCGACACTGACGAGCTGCGGCCGTGACCCGTCAGGCAGTCGGAACAACGGTGTCCTCAGGTAGTCTTCCAGGTGGCCGACCGACCCACATGCCGCCGAGGTGGTGCTGCGTTCTCGACTCGGTATCACGGGCGGCCCGACACCAACCGCGACGGCCCCAGGTGCCGGTCACAACCTGACCGACGTCGTTTTCCCGACCGCGAAGGACCCAGCATGTCTCAGGCTAAGGACGAGCTTGTCGCGCGAGCGCAGGATCCCCAATGCAGAGCTGGAGACCCTCCACCAGCTGGCACAGAACCATCCCCGGCCTGCGCCTCTACATCGCCGTCAACCCACGCACCTATCCTGCTCTTCTGGAGTGGCTAAACCCTGGGAGACCCCGCGGTCGACGCGGCCCCTGGCCTCTGCGGCAGCCAGCCCCAGTCAGTGCAGTCATCGCCTCAGCTGGCGGTGGTCTCGCCCCCGGCACCCAGCCGAGCGCGCCGTCGGCCAGGTCCTCCGAGGCCCCCACTCAGGTGACCCCTGCCCCGTTCTGCTCCGGTCCGGCAGCGCAGCCTCCGGCGCCTCCTGGCGATCTCCGCCACCAGCTCGAGGAGCGCCGCGAGCGCACCGAGCGGCCTTCAACGCGGCCGGCGCGAACACACGGGTTGACGCTTCCAGACCACGGGCTGACCTGACCGTCTCCTGTCCCACGTCCGGGCCCCGCCCAGGCGATGGCCCCAGTCACCGGCCTGGCCGGTTCAGCCTGCCCCAGCAGACCTTCCAGCAGTCCGTGAACGTCCCAGGCGCAGAGCCCGGTCATCCCCGCTCCCGTGCAGCCATCCCCGGCCGTGACCAGCGACAACGGCGTCTTCGGCGTCGGCACCGAGGACGACGATTCCCAGCCCTCCTTCCTGACCTCCAACCGCATCCTGCTCTATTCTGGCGCTCCTGGTGGCCACCGTCCTGGTCTTCCATGGCGACCTGGTACCTCCGGAGGCAGCGGCAGGCTACTTGGCACCGCAGTGCCCCGGCCAAGACTCCCGGCCAGGCCGCGGTCAGGACGGCCTCCCTCCCCGGACGCCCAGCGTCCGCCGACGACGCAGGCCGCCCCGAGCGCCCTCGGCAACGCCCACGCCTGCGCGCCCGCACCCACCCGGAGCCCAGGAGCCGTCCGCCTCGACGCCCCCAGCGGCACCACCACCTGCACCTGGAAGGATGGCGCCACACTGCAGTCATCAATCAAGCATGCAGAGGGCTCCTGCCGCAACAAGCTCTGATCGTCAAGATCGACGCCAATGGTGGTCAGTCCACCGGAGTGCGGCTCGACCTTCTCCGCCAGCGCCGTCTCGGACATGGCTCCTCCGGCCAAGAACTCCGGAGTTCGCCCAGCACTCGACCGAAGCCGGCATGCTGCAGTGCTGGAGCCAGGTCAGTGGCAGGGCTCACCAGCCGCGAAAGAGTCGAGTCCACCACCTGCCGGCGGCAACTGATCAGCTCATTTCCGAGGTCGGAGCCCCTGACCTGCCGGGCCTGACCCGTTCTCTGCCTCTCAGCTTCACCTTCCAACAACACGCGACGTCCGACATGCCCACCTCCTCATCGAACGATCCTCATTCACCCCGGCGCTCGCTCGACGGCCGCCGGGCTGATCGCCCGTTTCCCATGTCCATGGTGGGATTCCACGATCCTGGCGGTCGAGGAGCTCGACGGCTCCTACACGGCCGCAGGCCTGGTCACGCGGCGAACTCGTGGACAGCTATCGGGGCGCTGATCCGCCCGCTGCGTCGACTCGTTACGGCCAGTCGCGGGTCATGCTACCCGCGGTCTCGTGTCATCCTTGAGCCTGGTGGGGCTGGCCGCCGCTGCCTCCATGCACACGCATCTGGGACTCCCGCCATTCTGTCTGCCCCTGGCGGGAGGGCTGGCAGGTTCCATGGGCTCACTGGTGCGGGCGCGCTGGACGGCGATGCTCACCCGCCCTGAGGAGGTTCCACGCGGCCTCTCCCCGGAGGCGGCCCTGGACGAGGTGGCCTCATTCCCGGCCCGGTGCTGGCCACGGCCCTGTGCACGACGCCGTCTCCTGCCGGTGACCCGCTGGCCAGCTGTGTGGTGATGCAGCGTTGGAGTGGCTGTGGTTCCTCAGCCAGCGCGCCACCGAGCCCGCGCCGCACCTGACCCACACGCGCGCACCACCGAGGCCGCTGAGCAGTCCGATAAGGGCACGGAGCATCCTCCGGTGATGCGCTACGGCGCCACGGTGGCCACCGCCATCGTCTTCCTCATCCTGGGAGCCTTGTTCGCCAACGACGTCGCTGCGGTCGTTCTCTCGCCACCGAGGCCGGGCACAAAGTCCGCCCGGTCCCGTCCTGGCGGTCTGGGGCGGGGCTCGTCGCGGCGTCCCACGGCTCGCGCACGTGGGGGTGGCCGCTGTGGAAGCAGCTCATGGCTGGGCTGGTGGGCTCGCGGTGCCTCGACCTTCGGTTTCGCGCCGAGCCTGGTGGTGCTCGTCCGTCCTGGCGCTCTTGACGGGTCTGCGCCATCGCCCCCACCCCGACAAGCGGCAACAACATCGTGCAGGTGACGGTGGCGCCTCCCAGCTGACCGAGGGCCTGGCCTGGGTGAGCACGGCACCCAACATCGGGGTCTCGGTGGGTCCCTGCTGGCGGGCAGGCCACGGACGTCGGCGGCTCGCGCGCCGGGTACCTGGCAGGCTCGCCTTCGCCTGGGGCGCCGTCGCGGCTGGTCTCCTGGGGATGCCCGCGCTCAGGCGGGCACGGACCAGTGGCCTTCAGGCTACTGAGCCGCCTGAGCGGTCGGCTCAAACCCCGACATCCCTCGGCGGCTCTTCTACACTCAGCACGATGCCCACCGCAGGAAACCACAGCACACCCCTTCCTCCAGTCAGGGCCCGTCCCCACGGATCGCCCGGACCGCGAGAGCGGGATGTCCGCGGCCCGTCCTCGCGACTGGTCGCGCCGCGCGCGCCGTCGTCTCGCGCCCTTCATCACCATTCTGGGATGGCTGGCCCTGCTGGTGCCCGCCTACCGGTCCCGGTGGACGACAACGGCCAGTGGCTCTCGCTGGACTCTTCGTTCACTACGAGGCCGTCCGTCAGTGGCTCGACGGAGGGACCTCCCACAGCTGCAGTACCGCCAACCCGCCCCAGCACCTGTGGCCCTTCAATCACATGCCCCTGGCGGCCTCGGGGATCGCGCCCCCGACCTGATGTAAAACCAGTCGGCACACCGTGCTGCCCATGGTGGCTACGCCGCTGCGCCGCCGCGACCGCCTACGCGGTTTCAGGCGGCTGGAAGTCGAGCCCCGGATGGCGCACGCACCGGCGCCATCGGCTGGCACCTCACCGGGGCATCGCTCCCGAGCCCTTCCCCGAAGACCATGGAGTGCGCACAGGTCAACGCGATTCCTCACGGCGCTGGGGCCGTGACCCTTCAGCCCCGAGCACCTGCTGGCGGGGGGCCCCAGCGGCCTGGCCGCGCGATCTGCTGACGCGGCCGTCGCGATCCTGGTGCTCCTGGCGCTGGGAATGGCGGGCGGCGGCCACCATGGCGGGCAGCGCCGTCGGTCTGACGCTCCTGGCCGCTCTGGCGGCCCCCACCGAGTCCTGGGAGTTCTCACCGGCCATGTGATCCGGGACGCGCTGGTTTTCGCTGACTACTCGCAATCAGAACCCTCGCGCGCGATCGCCCGGGGTCTGCTGGAGTCTGCCTGGAACTCCACCCGGCGGCTCTGCCCTGCTCACCGTGGTGGTTGCCTGGTTCCTGCTGCCGCAGGCTGATCGGCTGCGCGGAGCCGACGGCGCGGCCGAGCCTCGCGCAGGACGATGGCCCGGTCCTGTCCTTCAGATCAGGGTGGTCGCGGTGCTCGGCCTGGTCATCTCCATCTCCCGGTCGCACCACTGCGTGGTGCCCGCCTGCGCTCTGTCGGTTGCGGCGGCGACCTGGCGCTGGCGCTCAACCGCGCTCGGTGTCGTCGCCGCCGCCGGGTTCTCGTCTCGTCCTGGCGATGCAGTGCAGTGGTCTCTCGAGCAGAACCATGTGGAGCAGAACTGGCCCACCTGGGCCAAGGCGCGTCGGCCTCGAGCTACACCTGGTGGGCGCTGGGCTGCGGGCTGTCCTGTAGGGACGAGCGGGGCGGCGCCTGAAGGCCCCGCGCCGCTGAGAGGCGGCCCGGTCACCGCGGCCGATGCCCTCACCACCCAGAAGCTCTTCGCATCGGCCCCCGAAATCGGCCCGTCGTCTAGGATCCAGGGTGCCCTCTCCGATATCGCCCGCGCCGTCGAGGACCAGTTCCATCGCGACACCGTCCCGGTCCTCGCCGTCAGGGCTGGCGTCCCCTGCAGTCATTCCCTCACGACGGCTACGGCACCAGCGCACCTGCTCAGCTGGGCCTGACGGCGCAGCAGCACCAGGTCAAGACGGCCCAGCGCATCAGGACCGGAGCCCACCGGCGCCCCACCCCAGGTCCCGCGGGGCCTCCCTACCCCTCAGCCCGCCTGGGCTCGCACCCATGGCACGGGTCCTGGCCCGCATGGTGATGCGTCCCCAGGATGCCCCTGCCGAGGGACCGCTGTTCCGCCCCCTCGCCCGACACTCTTCCCCACAGGCCGCCCAGGCCCGCAGCTCGCTATGACCGACTGGCGATGCTCAACGGGATGGCGCCTGGCATTGAGGTGCCGGTGGCCTTTCGCCCGTGACGGTCCACGGGTCGCGCCAGCGTGCGCACCCGGGCCGACCGCAGCGGCTACATCGATGTCGTCGTCGCGCGATCACGGCCTGGAGCCCGGCTGCACGAGGCCAGGATCGAGGCGATGGGGGCGCAGCGGTCGCCGCCAAGGTCCTCATCATCCCCGAGGGCCGCGCCTGGGCATCATCTCCGACATCGACGACACCGCCATGGTCACGCACGTCCCCGCGTGCTCGTGGCCGCCTGGAACCAGCTCGTCAAGTACCCCGGCACGCGAGCCTCGTCCTCGGATGGCTGAGCTCTACCGCGCATCCAGGCGGTCCACCCGGGCACCCCGATGATGTACCTGTCCACCGGCGCCTGAACGTGGTCCCCACCCCTGCGCTCCTTCTTCTCCCGCCACGGCTTCCCCCGGACCCGCGCTCATGACCGACTGGGGGCCGACCAACACCGGCTGGTTCCCGCTCGGGCATCGAGCACAAGCGCACCGAGCTACGCCGGCTCATGATCGACCTGCCCCAGATCACCTGATCCTTCGGCGACGACGGCCAGCACGACCTGCACATCTACGGCGAGGCTGCCCGCCACCACGCCGACCGGACCGCCGTCGCCATCCGCCGCTGACCGCCACCCAGCAGAGCGGGCCGGAGGGCTCACCGCGCACCCCAGCATCGGGCCTGAGGCCTGGGCCCCGTGGCCGAGGCCGATGTGCCCGTGGTCGTGGTCTGACGGCTACGAGCTGGCCTCTGCCCTGCCCCGCGAGTTGCTGGAGACCGCGCTGCGCCGCTGACGGCTCACGGCACACGCGCCCGAGAGCGGGCGATTCTCAGCCGCCCTCCATGCGGCATGTCTCACGAAGCTCTTCCACCGAGGTCGATCCCGCCATCATGCGGATCGACCCGTAGCCCGACCGCACAGGGAACAGCACAGGCGCGCCTCGCGACAATCAGGCCTCAGCAGTTACCTCGGTTCACCGGGGCACGCCCCTGTTCCCATACCCAGCGAACAGGAGGAATCACATGTCCCCTTCTCCACGGGACCCCACTGACCCGACACCCGTAGCAGCAGTTCCGCAGGCTCCACCTCGACCGCGGCGTCGTTGCGCCGCCACGCGATCCTGGCGGACCAATGTGCTGCAGGTGGCACCCATGGGCACTGGGCTGCTGGTGACGCCTCGGCGTGATCCCTGGGGACGCTCACATCACCACCGCCGGACGCCTGGCACCCCCAGCCGAGCGCCCATGCGGCATTCAGTGCCCAGGACCCCACGGAGGGTCCAGCCTGTCCATCGACCGTCCATCGACGGCACTCGAGAAAAACCGTGTGAGCGCAGAGGGAGATCCTGCGAGTCTGCAGGCCCGCCGCGTGACGCTGTGGGCGATCACGCAGCCCCCGATGTCCTTCACGCCAGTCACCCGGACCCACGGCCGGTAGGCGAGATGGCGCACCAAGCAGTGCTTCCTCAAGCTCAGGAGACGACATAGCCGGCAAGTTCCCTTCATCCTCGGACTCGGCGCGGATACGTGCTCGGGACCTGCGCGGGGCGCGCTCAGTACGAGCGCATCACAGACCGCAGCCTCCAGGTCGCCGAGCAGCCCTTCGTGCGCACCCGGGTCGACGCCGCCTCCAGCCACGCCGCAGGCCGTGCGCCCAGGGTGAGGCCGTCACCGAGAAAGGCGTCGCCGACGCCGTCAAGCGAGCTGCCTTCGGAGCGCCGTCGTCCGACGGGCAACGCCCAGTCCCAGCCCGTCGACGCCGGTCAGGCCAGCGCGCCCGGTCGGCGAGAGAATTCCTGAGGCTCGGTCTGGAGGCCGGCTGAGATCGGCAGCCCCTCAGTCCCCGCTCGCCGCTGCGAGGAGGCGCCTCTGCGCTCGCCCGCCCCTCTCGCCGCGGTTGCATGGAGGGCCCGAGCGGCCCCATCATGAGTCGACCGGCGCCAGCGACCAGCGCGCCGGTCACGCTCGCGTCGCCCGGCCCGGCGCCGCTCCCCGTCGGAGATGACCGGCAACCGCCAGGAGCGCCAGTAGGCGAGCACGCACAGGCCCGCACCACCACGGTGGACACGAGCATGGCGTGCAAGTCGGCCGCCCCCGCCTTGACGGCCACGACCTGCGTGCCGGCGGCGATGAGCGCCGGGATCGCGAGCTTGTTGCCGCCGAAGACTGCCGGGGTCTCCCACCGCGACGTCGCGGATCATGGAACCGCTGATGGCCGTGAGGCAGCCCAGCAGGGAGCGCCGGCATGACCTGAGACCGAGTGAGGGCCTCGAGGCCCCAGTGGCGGCCCAGCAGCCCAGGATGACGGGCGTCGGCCACCACGAGCAGGCGCCGGGTGGGGCGCGAGGTCAGCGGCACGAACCAGGCGACCGTCGCCCCAGACAGCCGTGGAGGTAGTAGGGGTCGGTCAGGGCGAAGGCGGACCGGCTCTGATCCGCGACGACGCGCGTGATGCCGCGGCGGTCGGCCGTGAGCAGTGGCCAGGACGACGAAGCTCCACCAGGTCGAAGTTCTTGCGCCGGGCGATGAGCCTGCCCAGGATCCCGCTGAGCAGGACCCCGCACAGGTCCAGCAGCCGGAAGGTGTCGGTGAGCGAGAGCCGGCGCTGCGAGCGTGAAAAGAAGAGACGTCCAGCACCCGGTTGCCCGCCTTCGCTTCTGCCATGGTGGCGTCCCGCCGTCGACCCCGGTGCCGGCCGGGCAGCCCGCCGTTACCCGGCACTTAGCCCACGGCGAAGCACGGGCAGGCACCCGGCCGTCGCGGATAGCGCGTTGCGGCGACACGAAACCCCAGGTGGTCAGGGCGGCGCCGGCCCACGCCATGATCGGGCGTGTCCTCCCGCCACTCGCCCCCGCGACCTGAGCTGCTACGCGTGGCCGTCCATCGGTGCCGCACCCGCCACGATCGCGCTCAAAGGGCCGCGGCCTGGCTGACCGGCCCAGTGGGTCTGCTCTCCGACGCCGCCGAGTCCGTAGTCGAACCCTCATCGCCGCCGTCATCGCCCCTCATCGTGTTGAAGATCGCGGCCAGCCCGCTGACGCCGACCACCAGCCCGGGCACCCAAGGCCGAGTACTCTCCGCCGTCGTCGAGGGCGTCGCGATCTTCGTGGCCGCCGCCTTCATCATCATCTCCGCCATCGGCGCCCCATCGACCCGCAGATGCCTCGAGCAGCTGGGAGTGGGGCTGGCGGTCCGGTCATCGCCTGCGCCTCAACGGCGCAGTGGCGTGGGCGCTCTCGTCGCGCCGCGCCGCGAGCGCCCATGACCCTGGTGGCCGACGCCAGCACCTGGCCACCGACGTCGTCACCTCCGCCGCGGTCCTGGTCGGGGTGGCGCTGCGGCCGTCTTCGACTCGGCCGCGCTCGACGCCGTCGTCGCCTGGGGCCGGGCTCAACATCATGTGACCGGGTCTGACGCTCATCCGCGACCCGTGGGCGGTCTCATGGACATCGCTCCCGTCCACCGAGGTGCTCCAGAGCGGAGGGAGGTTCTGGCGCACCACCGTAGCGGGCATGATCGACTTCACGCGGTGCGGTGCGAGAGGCCGGCAACCGGCGCTTCATGGAGCTGCACGTGCCGTTCCCGCGGTCTGGAGCGTCAAGAAGGGGCACGACTTCACCGAGCAGGTCATCGACGAGCGCATCGAGGCCGACACCAGTCTGCGCATCTCGACGCACCTGAGCCCATCGGAGGATCCCAAGTCCTATGAGGATCTGGAGGACATCTGAGAACTGCTCTGACGTCAACTCGGTTTTCCATCAACGTGAGGACATGTCAGCACCAGCCCCTGCGAATGCAATGAGGCTCACCGGCTCAGCACCGTCGTTGCGCCAGCACACGACCACGCCCCTGTCCCCTGCTCGGCGTCACCCCGACCACGTCGTCCTGGAGACCTGCGTCGAGGACGTCGAGGCGTGAGGATCTCCACGGGCCGGGGCCGACCGGGCCGAGCGGGCGCGAACCTCACCGCCGCCGGCACCACCCCTCGATCGGCACCATTGAGGCTGCGCCCGCCGCCGAGCAGGTCGAGCGCGCCGTGCCCAGGCCGGCGCCCACTGGCGGAGAAGCCCGAGGCCGCCGCCCCTTCGGCCTGGTGGATCCTCATCCGCCCCGGGCGGGTCCTTCGTCTACGACGCCGATGAGGGCTGGCCATGATCGCCGACGTGCGGCGCATCGCCACCCCTGGGCCCTGGAGATGGCCGAGTCTCACCCGCCCCCAGGCCACGGGCGGGGCGCACTCACGCTGCCGCCGGGTCGGACCGGCTTGCGCGTCGGCGCCCTGACCGAGGACGGATCAATGACCGCGGCCTCGTGCGCCTGCCGGTCGACACGGCCACCGGAGCCCCTGGTCACCTTCCCACCGCCTTCGACCACGTGCCGCGACACCGTCGAGGCCTCACGGGACCTGAGGACTCGGCGTGCGCTACGTCCTGACCAGTGGGCGGCCCAGACCGCGGCCGCCGGCGCCTCGGTGATCGCCGGCTGGTGGCAGCGGGAGGGCCGACTCGGTCGCGGCCGGGCCGTGCGCCCCGACGGCCTGGCTCGACCTGGTGGAGTCCACCGGTGCGCGAGGTCCATGCGCTGCCCCCGCGAGGATGAGCCTCGACGAGCCCCAGCGCACCGATGAGGCCCCTGGTGCGCCGCGCCGCGAGACGGTCCGTGCGGTGCCGCTTCCCGAGTAGCTCTGACAGCCCCGCTCACCCCTATCGTCCACCCGCCCGGCGGGCGACATCTGAGGCCGGGTGCGCTGGCGATTCCGGGCGCGCACCCGCCTGACGCCCTCCTCAGCCCTTAGTCCTCGGTCCGGGTTCCACCGTCGTCGGAGAATCCTCACGGTTCGTCGTTATCTACAGTTCCGCGCGGCGACCGAAGGTCTGACGCCTCCGTCACGCTGGAAGCGCACCGGAAGAACCACCCGACGCATCCCCCATGCTCACCCCTATTTTTCTGTCTTAGGTCTGACCATGAACGACGTCCGGATCGATACCCCACGCGGAATCACCCCTGGCCGGCACCTCCAGCTCGCCCGCCGGTGCCGCCCCCATCTGATCTGGAGGTTTCACGACGTCGGAGGAGCTCACGCCCCCAGGCGCGGCCCGGAGGGCGGGTTCTGCTGGCTCACGACTTCCTCACAGGACCGTCACGGGCAGGCGGGCGCCCGACTGGATCGGTGCTCGCTACCGCGAGGCGGGCCTGGCCACGCTCAACCTGACTCTCCGGCCGTGAGTCCGACGACGTCATCACGTTGGCGAGCGAGGCCGAGGATCTGCGGGCGGCCTCAGCTGGTTGGCTGGTCTCGGGCTTCACCCGGCAGATGATCCACGCCAACGGCTCGGGGCGACGGCTGCGCTCCTGGCCCGGCCCGAGTCATGCAGCGGCGGTGCTCGTGGGCGCCATCGTGGGCCGCAGTCGATCCTGTGGGAGGAGATCTTCCCGAGCAGCTCGATGAGCCTGCCCAGTGCACGGGCTGACGCGCCTGGTGGACGACAATCCCCAACTCGCGTGAGTGGAACGTCTGTCCAAGGAGACGCTGGCCGACTTCTCCATGCAGGATCCGCAGCGCACCCTGGCGGACCTGCCCTGGCCGGTGCTCATGGTGCACGGGTGCTGTCCAACGAGCTGCCCAACACCGCTGAGGCCACCGCCGAGGGCTTCCCACCGCTGCCCGACTGCCCAGCCAGATGGTCCACGTCCACGCCGAGACCCTGACCAGGCCCAGGAGGAGGTCGCCCGCCTGAGCCTGGAGGGCTCAGCCGCTTGCGCTGAGGTCAGTGACCGGTGGGCCGCTGCGATTGGTCGGATAGCTGACGACGACGGCCCCGTGGTCAGTACCGGGAATGGTGACGACCTCCCTCTTTCCTTCCCAGACCGTGCCGTCGACCAGACGTGGTCGATGGTGGCGCCGAGCAGAGTCGTGCCTGTACTGCTGGGCCAGGTGGCCAGGCCGCCGATGCCCGCTGTGCTCTCCGTCACTGATGCAGCCGCCCAGGTTCCGCAGCGGGCATGATCGCGGGTGGCGTTGAAGTCCCGCCACAATCAGCTCGGCGGGCGGGCGGCGGCACAGGAGGCGACGTCGGCTCACCGAGCTCCTCCACCACGTCATCGCCCCCGGAAGCGGTGGTAGTGTGGCACCGACGATGACGGGGCTCGCCGCCTCCGGCTCCACCTGACCGTACCGAAACCGGCCCCGGCCGATTCCTCCACCTGCCTGTATCCGCCCAGCCGAGTGGCGATGAGGCATTGGTCGTGAGTACGCCGGGTCGGAGTTCTGACGATCCTCGCCTGACAGGTCGGAGGGCATGCCGGTGTCGGAAGACAGCAGTTCGAGGCTGCGCGCCACCCTTCTTCTGCTCGGTCAGGGCCTCGGCCAGCCGCCGTCCGTAGCGCTGAGTCGTCTCGGCAGCACGACGATGTCGGCCCCCACCGCATCCGCCAGCTCTGCAACCGCCTTCGACGTCGGCGCCCTCCCGCTCAGTGTTGAGGCTCAAGACGCTCACGGCGCGGCACTCGACGTGCCGCCGTCGAAGCGTCACCAGAACACCGCCATGTTTCTGCCACGTACAGAAGAACCAGTCTGACCACTGCGGTACGCACACCCGTCCGGCAGGCTCTCAGGCTCAGTCCGAGGCAACCGCCCACGCCGCGACGACGCCGCAGGATCGCGACAGGTGAGGAGCAGAAGGCCCAAGAACGCTCGCGCCGGCCGCCAGCAGCGAGCGCAACGCAATGAGCTGGGCAGGGAAGACCGTCGTCGCGCAGAACGCTCACCGAGCGCCAGGGCGACGACGACCACGACAGGACACCGACAGCTGTTGACGTTATCGAGTCATGCCCGGTCACCAACCACAGATCCCGGCGGCCTTCTGCCAGCTTTCGCACAACCGAGGAGCGCGTAGCACGGTCGGCGTCTCTGGGCGATAAGCGGACCCGCGTCCGTGGGGACAATGGGCCACCTATGGAACAGGGCTGAGACAATTTCAAGCGGGTCAGGGCGACGATCACGCCGGTGGGCACCACGGGCAGCAGGACGGCGACCTCGGCGCACGGCAGCACCGAGAGCGCTTTCAGGCGTTCCTGCGGGCGCGGACGCGAGAGCGCCGACCCGGTCATGCGCGGGCGGCGGCGCACCTGACCAGCGGAGAGCGCGAAGTCCCGCGGTGACGGCCGACGCCGTCGTCATGCCCGCCGGGCTGCCGGCGTCCCAGCGCCTGAAGGGCTACTCGAGCAGCTCGCCGCCCGGCGCCGCGCCGTCCCGGCGATCGTCTACCCCGAGCGAGCTGCCGGTCAGCGCCCGCCGCGAGGAGATCGCCGTCGCCACCGGTGAGCACCAGGTCGTGGTCGTCGCCGGTGCGACCGGCAGCGGCAAGACGACCCAGCTGCCCAAGATCTGCCCGAGCTGGGTCAGCTCACTGACGACCGGCTACTGACCCAGCCGCGGCGCATCGCCGCGCAGCAGCGCCGGTCTGAGCGATCGCCCTCCGAGCTGGGCACGCTGACGGGCCGTGCGGCGTCGTCGGCTGCCAGGTGCGAGCCACCGAGGAGGCTCGAGACACCCGTGGTCAAGCTTCAGCGACCGACGGCATCCTGCTGGCGGAGATCGAGTCCGACAGCTGCGCCGCCGCTACGACACGACTATCGTGACGAGTGCGCACGCGCTTGCAGCCTCAACATCGACTTCATCCTGGGCTACCTGGCGCGCCTGCCGCCCCAGCGCGATCAGCGTCACCATCACTCGGCCACCATCGACCCGAGCGCTCGCCGAGCACCTCGGGTCAGCAGCAGATGCGGCGACCGGGGCGGTTCGGCGCGGCCATTGCGCCCGGCGCCCGCTCATCGGAGGTCTCTGGGCACCTACGTGCTGAGGTGCGCCGCACGCCCTCGCTGACGACGCACCGCCCGCTCTCCGGACGACGCCGGCAGCGGGGCCGCTGCCCAGCGTTACCTGCCTCACGGCCCGGCCCGGAGGGACCTGGCGAGCTGGAGTGGAGGCTGGAGCTGGAGGCCCTGACCTCGACCTGGCGGTGGCGCGCTGCGGCGCGGGCCCGCCGCGGAGGCCATCCGCTCCAGTGGCTGCGCCGTGCGCTCACGCCCCGCAACCAGGGACCTGCGCAGTTGGCCGAGGCTGCCGGCCTGCGGCCGCCGAGTCCGAGCGAGCGACCAGGTGACCGATCCCCGACGCTCGTTTACTGAGCTCCGGGCGAGCCCGAGCGTGACATCCTCATGTTCTCCTGGCCGGTGGAAAGCGATATCCGAGACACCGAGGCGGCCCTCATCGACCACCTGCGCGCGCGCCACACGCCCGACGCGTCGCTCGCGCACGCCGGTGCCATCGAGGTCGTCCCCCGTACTCGCGCCTGAGCGCCGCCGAGCAGCACCGGTCTCGGAGGCCCACCAGGTGCGCCGCATCGTCCCGCCACGAACGCTGAGACCCTCCCTGACGGTTCCGGGATCCGCTGTCATCGACCCTGGCCTGGCGCGATCTCCCGCCACTCCAACCGCACCAAGGTCCAGCGCCCGCCGATCGAGCGGTCAGCGGGCCAGCGCCAACCAACGGGCGGGCTGCTGCGCGCGTGGCCGACGGCACCGCCATCCGCCTGTACCGCAGGCCGACTCGAGGCGCGCCCGGAGTACACTGAGCCGGAGATCCTGCGCACCTCGCTGGCCGAGCGTCATCCTGCAGATGGCGGCCCTGGGACTGGGGGCGGTGGAGGACTCCCCTTCCTGACGCGACTCCCGCCAGGTCCGCTCCGCCTGCAGCTGTCACGGAGATCGGCGCGATTGATCCGGCCAAAGCTCCGCCCGGTCTGACGGACGACTGCTGGGACGAGCCGCGGGGCCGCGCCCTGACGAGATCGGTGCGGCTCTGGCGCGCCTGCTCACGACCCGCGCCTGGGGCGCATGCTCCCGGAGGCCGGCGAGCTGGCTGCGTCGCGAGGTCATGGTCATCGTGGCGGCCCTGTCCATCCAGGACGTGCGCGAGCGCCTGGCGGACAAGCAGGAGGCCTCCGACGCCCTGCACCGAGGCTTCGCGGACCCGACGAGCGACTTCCTGACCTACCTGGAACCCGTGGCGCCGCCGCGCACGCAGAGTCGCGAGCCGTCCGGCTCGGCCTTCCGGCGCATGTGCCGCGCCGAGTTCCTGCACCACCTGCGGGTCGCGAGTGGCAGGACGTCCACGCCCAGCTGCGTCAGCTGGCCCCGCCGTTGGGTCTGGACGCGGCCCCGGTCGAGCTGCCGACGGCCCCGCTCGATCCGGCGGCCACCGAGGCTCCTGGAGCCGGGCAGCCATGCCGCCCAGATCGCCAACGGGGCGTGGCGGCCGCCGTCGTGGCTGCGCGTGCGACATCGCCCGATGCCGACGCGATCCACCGCTCGCTGCCGGTGGGCTGCTGTCCAATGGGCAACTGGGACGAGCGTCGTCGGAGTACGCCGGCGCGCGCGACCCGCCTCACGATCTGGCCGGGTTCAGCCTGCGCCGCAAGACCTACGACTGGGTGATGACCGCCGAGCTGGTGGAGACCTCCCGACTCTTCGCCCGGACCGTGGCCAAGGTGGACTCGGTGATCGAGCAGGTGGCGGACCGGGCGGCCTGACCCCGCCACGTCTTCGGCGAGCCCTACTGGTCGACCCGCGGGCGGCGGCCATGGTCCACGAGAAGGTGCTGCCTCACGGATGACGCTGGTGGCGGACTGGCCGGCGACGCTGGCGAGCGGGGACGGACCGCCCAGGGAGGTCGCCCGGGAGATGTTCATCCGCTCGCCTGGCTGGAGTGGCGGTGGCACGCCCGGCACGGCTTCGTGGAGCGCAACCGGCCCCTGCATCGAGGAGCTTCAGGACGTGGAGCGGCGTCGGCGCGAGCACGGTCTGCCGGGCCGACGACGCCGCCCTGTTCGGACTTCTACGACGACCGCATCCCTCGAGGAGGGTGACTCCGCGGCGGCCTTCGGGACGCCTGGGTGGAAGGAGCAGCGCGCACCACGGACCCGCTGACTTCACGCGCGAGCTGCTGCTCCGGCGGGGGCGACGCGAGCGGCTTCCCGGACACGTGGGTGCAGGACCTGACCCTGGGCCCGAGTACGTGTTCGAGCGGGCCACCCCGAGACGGGGCTGAAGGTCCAGGTGCCAGTGGAGGTGCTGGGAAGCTCTGACCCCGGAGGGCTCGACTGCTGGTGCCGGGGATGCGGGCGAGCTGTGCGGCCACGATCCGGCGCTGCCCAGCGGTGCGCCGCCAGCTGGTGCCGGCCCCGGACGGGCGCCCAGGTGTGGGCGCAGATCGCCCAGGAGTTCCTGACGCCGCCGGGCGCGAGCTGCCCCGAGGTGCCCCTTCGAGGAGGCCTTCAGCCGGGTGGTGCTCCGGCTAAGCGGGAGATCACGGAGGCGGACTGGGGCGAGGCGTCCGGAGCGGTTGCCGATCATCTGGCGATGGGCCGCGGCCCCGGATGCCCGCGGGCCAGTCGGCCGTGCTGACCCAGCTGCGCCCAGCAGCGGCTGTCGGGCAAGACGGAGGCCGCTGCGCTCAGTGGTGCGGCGCGCTGGCTCAGGCGATGGCCGAGGCCGCGGAGCGCCAGGGCGCGCAGGGCGGGAAGTCCCGGCCGCAAGGGCCGCAAGAAGAAGCGGCGTCGGGCCGGCTCCCAGCGTCCGCGGTCGCTGCTGGGACCGCAGGAGGCTCAGGGGCCGGTGCTGGAGCTGGTCTGGAGGAGCGCCAGGGCCTGACCGACTGGCCCGGGGAGTGCTGGGCCGCGACCCGGATGGCTCGACGATCCCGGCCTCGGTGGAGTCGGCGGCCGGGCTGGCCTGGTGGTGCGCGGCTACCCATCACTTGTGGCGGCCTCCGCCAGGAGCGCGGGACCTGAGGATCCTTCCCCGACGCCACCACCCAGCGGATGCGCACGGCACCGGGTGACGGCGCTGCCCTGGGGCGCACGGCCCTGCTGACGGCCCGGGTGACGAGCCGGTGGAGCCCAGGAGTCGCTCATCCTGGCGGCCGGCCCTCACCGGACGACGGAGGCTCCTCGTGGAGGACAGGCGGCCGCCGCGCGGATCGTGGCCGGGCGCTGGGCGGCGTCGGCCTCCGGCCGTCCGCTGGCGGAGGTGCGCAGCGGGAGGCTTCGAGGCGCTGGTCGGCGTCATGCGCGACGAGCTGAGGACGAGGTCTCACCGGGTGGCCTGGCATGGGCCGCGGCGCTCAAGGCGGCCCGGGAGGTGGAGCGCGTGGTGGGTGAGCACACCTGCCGACCCTGCCGAGCACGGCTCCAGGAGGTGCGCGAGCACGCGGCCGCCCTGGGCTCCGAGGGTCTATCACCGCCACCTGCCGGGGCACCTGGGCGCATCTGGGAGCGCCACCCGAGGGCACTGGCGATACGGGTGGAGAAGGCTGCCTGTCGCCGTCGGCAGCCTCCCACGACGCGGCCCTGACCTCCAGGTCACCCAGGCCCAGGAGGTGGTGGACAAGGCCCGCGCCAAGGCGGCCTCCTGCCGGCCGACCCGCAGCACGAGGCCCTCCTGGAGGAGGCCCGCTGGATGGTGGAGGAGCTGCGGGTGAGCCTGTTCGCCCAGACACTGGGGACGAGCCGCAAGGTGAGCCTCCAGCGCATCACCAAGCTCGTCAGCGCCATCTGATCTCTTCGAGCGCCTCGACTTTATTGGCCGCTGTCCAGTGGCACCGTGGCTCTCGGGGATTTTCGTCGTCCGTAAGTCTCGTGGCCGATGATTGTTGGTTATCGCGTTCGGTCGGTTCGCTGTGGCGGCCGCGACTTGATAGCCATGAGGCGATCTTTCGCCGTGACGAGGAAGGACGGGGACAGGTGGCTGATCTGCAGACCTGCGAGGAGACGACGTCGAAGATCCGCTCGAAGGTGGAGGACTGCATCAGTGAGGTGAACGCGTCGGGAGGCGACAGTGATGTGCGCTCCTCGGCGAACGGCCTGACGGGTGCCGGACTGTCCGACGACGCGTCAAAGGCGGCGGACGCGGTGTCCAAGTGCCCGTACCACCTTCGCCAACAGGCTGACGAATCACCACAACGGGATCTACAACGCCACCAACCAGCTCAAGGGCCGACGGCGCAGCGGCTCTGCACCCCGAAGAACGGCCACAGCTGAACCACATCAGACATCGCTAGCCTCACTTGACACATTTCCTTAACAGTTCAAGCAGTTTACCTTTCGGAGGACGCCGTGGTTACGTTTAATGATCTCCTGTCCTGAGTGGCACCGACCTCTTCGAGGCAGGCGACGCCTGGTGGCGCCTCGCATAAGTACCAACAGGTCAACACCAATCTTCAAGAGAAAGATCGAGGAGACGGACTGTCTGGAAAGACCTTCGAGGCCGAGGCCAAAGCGCGACGAATTCTCGCCGACGACGCCGAAGACCTCTGGACTGGTTTTGAGAAGGCCGGCAACGACCTCAAGGATGCCTCCACCACTGTCACCACCATCAACAACGCCGCCCACAATCTCGCAGCCAGAGTAAAGGAAGATGATTTAATCATATCCAAAAACGGGGAAATTACAACCGACCCTCAAAGCGTCCCTAGCGTTGACCCCTCTCAACAGTTGTCATCGATCGGGGATACGAGGGCGTGACCGACTTGTCGAACAAGCGCGCGACACAGTGGCCTTCATCTCTTCTGTATACGACGAACTTGCTAAACTGGACGATACCGCAAACGGCCCGAGCCCCGAGGTGGTCAACCACGGCGAAAGACCCCCGAACCCCAAGTGGACACCCAGTCAGGTCAACGACTGGTGGACCTCACTGACCAATGCTCAACGAAAGAACATCATCAATAAGCACCCCGCTTGGATCGGCAACCTCAACGGCATTCCAATGAATGACCGACACTAAAAGCAAACCTGGTCTGGCTGCCTATCATGCAAGCCGAGATGAGACAAGAGTGTTGAAGACTACGAACCCAAACAAGACCCTTGGGGCTACAACACCACAGGGTACGAGATAATGCTTCAAAGACAGCGCGACATACATGCCTTGTCGATGATGTTCGACCCAGATCATCCAGAGCGACCCAAGGGACATCAGCTCTTAGTTCTCGACAACACAGGAGACCATTTCCGAGCAGCTGTCAGGCAGGCGATATCGACAAGGCCGATAATGTCATCGTTTACACCCCAGGAATGGACACGAACGCGGAAGGTGACGTCGTCCGCAGAAGCAGTGACCCAAACTCAGACTGGACTGCAGGAAGCAAAGTTCAAGAAGTTGATAGAATGGTTGAGGAGGCAAAAAAGGTTGGGGGAGGAAACTCAGCTGGAGTGATGTGGCTAGGATACGACGCCCCCACGACAGACGAAAACAGCAAGCCTTTCGAGGGCACCGCATCCACCCCTGACTGAGGCCGAAAATCTAAGTATGATCTAGCAGTTTCTCATAATGGAATTCAGGAAGCACACCATCGGGGACCCCCACCTAGTGGCCGCAGGTCATTCATACGGGTCATCTGTTGCACAGAGTTTGCCGCAGAAGAATCGACTGCACCAGACGAGATATCTGTTTGGGGGTCTCCTGGACTCAATTCAGTCGACGCCTCAGATATGAACATAAGCTCCCTGACCACGCGTTCGCGGAACGCACGGATGACGACCTCCTTCGCTACCGCCTCTTCCAAGGCACATCATGGACCAAACCCTATGGACGACCCGAATTCAGACTTCACCACCTTGGACACCGGAGAACACGGAGGATTAAAACAGTCAGAAGGCCACTCAGAGTATACCGAAGAAGGCAGCACTTCCCTCCGCAACCAAGGGAAGGTGCTCGCAGATCAACGCCCCGATTACGCGAACCGTCGTTCCATTGGCTGAAAATATCCACCCATAACACAGCAGTTTCGACCGCCTCAAATTGCACGCAGAGAACAGAAGGGAGATGATAAGAGCTCTAGTGGCCGAAACGTGAATACCAGATTACAGCCACAGCGATACCGACGATGCCACCACCTCGAAATAGATCGACACCCCCAGCACGACTACCGAGTTTTTGCTTTAATCGAAAACTCTAAACGCCCAACTCAAGGAGAATCGTGAAGATAAGTAGAAGTGTGTTGATATTTGTCTCACTTGCGTTGCTGGGGGTCATCGGGTACTTCGCATATAATCTCGCACTTTTTTTCAATCCCGGTCTGGAGCCGAGCTCATTCGAAGAAAGGAGCGCAGCAAGAGCTGCCGCCAAGCAGCTGCGCCACGATTCACACGTCTCCTCCGTGCAGGTTTTTGAGGAAGAATCGTACTAACTCAGGGCGACGCTCCCACTGTGAGCGTGCACCCTCAAGGACGGGACCAGCACTGACACCGCGACAGCACTGCTGTCTTCAACCCGCGACAAGGCCTTAGGGCGACGATGACGGAAGCACCCAGATCGCCATCACACTGAAGTGGAGCGTTGAAGGCACCGACATCAACGTCTTCTTCCTCATCAGCGCCAGCTCTCACGACATCGCCACCAACGCCCAGCACGATCTATCACCAGTTGGGGAGGCCACAAGCATTCAACGACCCGGCGAGACATCACCTCTCCAAGTTGACTACGGAGACGTCACCACACCCCCATCCTCACTGACCACTCCGTCCGGCTCATCAACCATCAAGACCTTCACCATGAACGGCTGGAAGGTCACCTCCACCAGCAACACCGACGGACAGTTCAGCAACCCACCCTTTGCCCAGATCATCACCGCCGCCAAACAAACCAGCCCCACCGGCACCATCGACCTCGACGACGACACCCCTGTCCGTCACCGGCCTGGTCACCGACGACACCAGGACCTGCCCCTGGAGGCAGCAGCCCGTTGTCCACGCCGTCGCCGACCGCCAAGCCGCAACTGGACCACGCTCCAGCTCAACAACTGGGCACTCGAACACCACATCCAGCGTCGCCGACCCCGTGGCTGACCTTCACCCGCAACAACGGCACCTGGACACCCACACGAAAGCTTAACAAGAGGCCAAGACGAAGTTGCCATCCTCAACAAAGCTGCCGAGATGTAGAGCCCGCCCGTCACCCTGCGATACCCTGCGCCACCTGACCGGAACCGACTCGATCTGCAGGAACGTGATTTGAGAAAATACGTCCAATCAGCCAGAGGGAGCAGCCCGATGCCTGATGGGCAGATCTCATACCAGCGCCAGAGGAGGCGTCGGCGAGACGAGGTCCGACTGCCGACTCGGGCAGCGGAGCCTCTGTCGGCAGTGGGAGGAAACCGTCGTCGGGCAGGTCGGCGGGATGGAGCCATCCGGTTCGTGCTGGCCACATACTCGCGGTGATCATTGGTGGTTACGGTTGTTTACCCTACGTCAACCTGAACCCCGACATCGGCCCGGACGGCTTCAAGTCCGGCGCGTTGCCAGCACAGCCTCCAACTCCCTCTCAAGCGATCCCTCGGTCACCCCAGCAGAGGCAACAGGGCAGAAGCCAACATCAACGGAAGTTCCGTGACAGTCGACGCCCACCCTCAAAGACGGCACCAGCGTGAGGCGGCCGCCAACCTACTGGCCTCAACCCGACAGAAAACACTCCAGCAGAACCCGACTACTCAGGCGACTTCATCATTTCGGTGTCCTGGACCGTCAAGGGCAGCACCATCGACGTCGACGTGCAGTGGTCAACGAGACCCTGAGGCAATCCGGACCGACGTGAAACGAGCATCACCCCCGTCGGAGAAGCGAAGACCTTCACCGGCAGCATCGACGCCCACCCGACGCTGACGATCGACTACGGACAGGTCACCGCACTCCCTACCACCCTGACCCAACAGGCGTCAAGAGATCCTCCAAGACTCTTCACCATGAACGCTGGAAGGTCACCCACTGCCAAAATCGACGGCCAGTTCAGCAACCTCGCCCTTTGACCAGATCATCACCGCCACCAGACAGGCCAGCCCACCGGCACCATCGACCCCAGCGACACTCGTCCGTCACCGGCCTGGTCACCGACGAGCGCAAAGCCTCACCCCGAGGCAGCAGCACCCGTCGTCCACGCCGTCGCCGACTGCTGCCGCAGGACTGACCACACCCAGCTCAACGGCAAACTTCAAAAGGACTCTCCAGCGACGACCTCTGGATAACCTTCGTGTGCAACAACGGAACCTGGGCGTCGCGGTTCGACTCCCCTAGCCCCAGCGACACCGAAATCCTCAACAAAGCCGCCGAACCATAGAAGACCCACCACCCCGCCTTCACCTCTACGCCGTCGGACCAAACACCCCCACCATCAAGGCGGATCAGGAAGAATTACGTCCGACAATCGGACATCGCCACCCAGGCGATCACCGCCTCTGCCACCACAACAGATCAGGAAGAATTACGTCCGACAAGCAGGAAGAAGGCACTGATGGCGGATGAGCAGACCACACCTGCGCAAAAGAGACACCGGTCGGACGAAGCCCCGTCCGTCGACCTCGAGCAGCAGAGCCTGCCAGCTGGCGAGCAAGGCCGTCCGGCAGGTCGGCGGGGTGGTGGGCCGTCCGGGTGGTGGTGGTCGTCGTGGTGGTGGCGGTTGTCGGGTTGATGTACCTGGTCAGCATCACCCTCAACCGCGACAGCGGACCGGAGGGATTCAAGGTCCGACGCATCGCCAGTGCGGCGGAGAGTACCCTGTCCAGGATCCCAACGTCGTCTCGGTCACCGTCATCGACGCCTCGGCCGATATCGGCGGCACCGAGGCCAACCTGGATGTGCGTCTCAAGGACGACACCAGCGCTGATGCGGTGGCGGAGCTGCTGGCCTCCACCATGATGCCGCCTTCGGCAAGAACAGCCCCGACACCAACATCAACCTCTACGTCACCCTGTTTTGGACACTGCACGGCACCAGTATCAAGACCACCTACGACTGCGCTGGCCGTCCAGACCTACTACGCACCGCCGGACAGGACCTGACCACCGCCGGTGAAGCCAAAACCATCGACATCACCGGCGGCCGTCTGAGAATCGACTACGGGCAGGTCACCGCGATCCCCACTACCTTCCTACAACCGAGCGCTCCTCGCTCCACCAAGACCTTCACCATGAGACGGATGGAAGGTCACCTCCACCAGCAACGAGGAAGGACAGTTCAGCAACCCACCCTTTGACCAGATCATCACCGCCGCCAGACAGGCCAGCCCCACCGGCACCATCGACCTCGACGACGACACCCTATCCATCACCGGCTTAGTCACCGACGAGCGCAAAGGTCTCACCCCTGAGGCAGCAGCCCCCGTCGTCCACGCCGTCACCGACTGCCAAAGCCGCAAAACTGACCACGCTCCAGCTCAACGGCAAGCTGCAGAAAGGCCTCTCAACCGACAACGACTACTGGCTGACCTTTCACCTGCAACAACGGCACCTGGACACCCTACGATGACGGCACCACCGGCCAAGACGAAGCCACCATCCTCAACAAAGCCGCCGAGCTGTAGACCGCCCGTCACCCGCATACCCTGCGCCCACCTGACCGAACCGACTCGATCCACAGGAATGAGCTGATTTGAGAGAATACGTCCGATCAGCCAGTAAGGAGAAAGGTACGCGATGGCGGATGAGCAGACCACACCTGAACACAGAGGAGTCTGGGGCAGACGAAGCCCGAATGCCGACTCGAGCAGCGGAGACCTCTGTCGGCCGGAGGAAACCGTCGTCGGGCAGGTCGGCGGGATGGTGGGCTGTCCGGGTGATGCTGGTCGTCCCGTCGTGATTATTGGTGGTGTCATCTATCTGATCGATATCACCGTGCACCCCGACAGCGGACCGGAGGGGTTTCAGAGTCCGGCGCGTTGCCAGCACAGCCTCAAGCACCTCTCCAGCAGCCCAGACGTCATCTCCGCCGAGACACTGAGGCCTCAGCCGACCTCGGCGGAAACCGAAGTCCAGACTGGACGTGCGCCTCAAGGACAACACCATCCTGACACTGCCGCCAACCTGCTGGCCTCTACTCGCCAGAAGACACTCCAGCAGGTACCCCACTACAGCAGCGAATTCGTCATCTCAGTGTCCTGGAACGCCAGAGGGCAGCACCATCGACATCGACGTCCTCCCGTCAGCGAGATCCGAGGCCATCCGGACCGACATGAAGCGCGCACTCACCCCCCGTCGGAGAAGCGAAGACCTTCACCGGCAACATCGACGAGTATCAGGGACCGACAATCGGCTACGGAGACGTCACCACAACCCCCCACCACCCTGACCCAACCAGGCGTCAAGAGATCCTCAAGACCTTCACCATGAACGGCTGGAAGGTCACCTCCACTGCCAAAATCGACGGCCAGTTCAGCAACCCACCCTTTGACCAGCTCATCACCGCCGCCAAGCAGGCCGGCCCCACCGGCACCATCAACCTCGCCGGCACCACCCTGTCCGTCACCGGCCTGGTCACCGACGAGCGCAAAGGTCTCACCCTTGAGGCAGCAGCACCGGTCGTCCACGCCGTCAACAACTGCCAAGCCGCAGGACTCACCACGCTCCAGCTCAACGGCAAGCTGCAGAAAGGCCTCTCAACCGACAACGACTACTGGATGGCCTTCACCTGCAACAACGGCACCTGGACACCCACACACGAAAGTTCAAGGGGCCAGGACGAAGCCGCCATCCTCAACAAAGCCGCCGAACTCTAGACCACTCACCGTTCGTCCTTCGCCCTCTGCGCCGTGGACTGAACACCCCTCTCCACCAAGGCGGATCGGGAAGAATACGTCGGACAAGCAGAAAGGAGGTGCATAGTGGATGAGTCGATCGACTCCGACCAGGCCGGCAGTCGCGCCCATGCTGTTCCTGAACCCGACGGAGCGTCTCTTCAGCGATCGCCGAATCGTCTTTTCAGAGGATGCCTGGTGCTGATTGTTGCGGTAATCGTGAGCATGGCGGGTATCTGGATGCTGTTCGTTCGCATCGACGCCAGCCTGCACCCCCAAAGCCGGACCAGCGGATCGTGCGTATGCCCGCCAAGTCGCCCAGGAAGCCGCCGGCCACCTCGGTCACAACCCACTTGTCACCTCAGCACCCTCCGCCTCATCCGAGGCAGCCACGCCGTCGGACATCTCCGCTCACGTAAGCATCAGCCTCAAGGACGGCACCAGCGTTCGGGAAGCCGCCGACCTCCTGGCCTCGACCCACGAGGCCGCTCTTCCACCAAGGACGGCACCCGAAAGATCACGCTGACCGTGTCCATGTCATGGACCCTGGGCGGCACCAGCATCGCAGCAGACTTCGATGCCAGCCGCTCCACCACCGATCATCATCTCCACCACCACGCGATCTGACCCCGGTCAGGGAGCCAGGACCATCAGGCAAGGGGGTCCTCCCTCCTAGGGATCGATTACGGCGAAGTCGGTTCTCCCCGGCCTCACTGGCCAGCCCCTCCGAGTTCACGCACATGGAGTCCTTCACCGCTGGCCGGTTGGCATATCACCTCCACCAGCAGCGAGACAGGACGGTTCGCCACCCCACCCATGGAGCAGATCATCGCTGCGGCCACTCAGACCAGCGCTACCGGCTCCATCACGTTTGAGAGCCGACCCGGGCTCCATGTCCGTCACCGGCCTGGCCACCGACGACGGCGGCGGCTCCCGAGGCAGCAGCACCCGTGGTGCACGCCTTGTCCGACTGTCACGCGCGCAGGACTGACCGAGCTCAACCTCAACACCACAACCGGCCGCCACGGCCCCTGGCGAACTCTCGCATGCCAGGGCAGAACCTGGACACCCAAGGACGACGGCGTAAAAGGCCAGCAAGAAGCCGCCATCCTCAACAAAGCCGCCGAGCTCTAACCAACCCACCTCTACGTCGTCGGACCGAACACCCCACCACCACAAAGGATCAGGGAGAATAAGTCCGACAAGCAGGAAAGAGGTGCACAGTGAACGAGCAGACCCTCAAGCCCCATCACGCACCAGGCAAGGGAGCCAGAAAGCAGACCGTTTCTGTTCGGCATGGTAGGGCTCGTCTCGGTTGGAGGAAGCTGCCGTCAGGCAGGTCCGTTCGAATCTGTGCTGTGTGGATCGCGGTACTCGTCACGGTGCTGACCATCGGCTTGCTCGCCCGCATGACAGTCATTGGTCTGAACCCCGACCTCGGCCCCGAAGGCACCAAGGTCCGCAACATCGCCAATGCAGCCTCCAAGCACCTCTCCAACAACCCTAACGTCGTCTCGACCACCATCACCGAGGCCAAGGCCAGCACAGGAACAGAACTGAACGTGCGCCTCAAGGACGACACCAGCCCCGACACCGTAACCAACCTGCTGACCTCCACCCACCAGGCCGCCTTCGACAAGAACGACCCCTGACACCCACATCACCCCTCAACATCGTCCTGAACTGGACACTGCACGGCACTGACGTCAAGTTCTTGTCCAGCAGCCCCCCGCCCCCAGACCGCTCAACCATCAAACGCGACCTGGCCGCTGCGGGCGAGGCCATAACCATCGAGAACACCTATATCGACTACGGGCAAGTCACCGCACTCCCCTCCACCTTGGCGCAACCAGGTGCCCCGGACTCCTCCAAGACTTTCACCATGAACGGCTGGAAGGTCACCTCACCAGCAACAGCGAGGACAGTTCCCCACCCACCGTCTCCTTCGAGCAGGTCATCACCGCCGCCAAACAGGCCAGCGCCACCGGCACCATCGAGCTCAGCAACGGGACCCTGTCCGTCACCGGTCTAGCTACAGATGAGCGCAAAGGTCTCACCCCCGAGGCAGCAGCACCCGTCATCCACTCCGTCAACAACTGCCGCACCGCAGGACTCACCACACTCCAGCTCAACGACAGGGCCAAGAAGGAGCCCTCCAGCGACGACCTCTGGCTGACCTTCACCTGCAACAACGGCACCTGGACACCACACCATGGCGGCAGCACCGGCCAAGACGAAGCCACCATCCTCAACAAAACAGCCGAACTGTAGATGACCACCGTCTGGGAGAAGCGCCTCACCAGTGAGAGGCTTGACTAGATGAGAGATCACCGATTGTGAAGTTGTTGTCGTGTCATGAACGCAGCGAAGTGAAGCGCCCGCATTCCCCGGAGGACTTGCTCAAACCGGGTGCGCGCTCGTCTCGATTGGTCCTAGTGGTTTCAGTATGCGTCTACGCATACCAGTTATTTGTCAGTATCTATCCCGATCAGGGGACCCTGAAGGCGACAAGGTGAACGCAGTTGCGGACGTCGCTTCCAACTACCTCTCAAGCGATCCCTCGGTCACCTCAGCAGAGGCAACAGGAGCAGAAGCCAACATCAACGGAAGCTCCGTGACGAGTCGACGCCCGCCTCAAGGACAACACCAGCGGACACAGCCGCCGACCTGCTGGCCTCAACCCGGCAGAAAACACTCCAGCAGGAGCCCGACTACTCAGGCGAGTTCATCATCTCGGTGTCCTGGACCGTCAAAGGCAGCACTATCAACGTCGACGTCTCCTGTCAACGAGATCCCGAGGCAATCCGGACCGACATAAAGCGCGCACTCACCCCCGTCGGAGAAGCGAAGACCTTCACCGGCAACATCGACGAGTATCAGGGGGCCAACGATCGACTACGGAGACGTCACCACAACCCCCACCACCCCTAACCCAACCAGGCGTCAAGAAATCCTCCAAGACCTTCACCATGAACGGCTGGAAGGTCACCTCCACTGCCAAAATCGACGGACAGTTCAGCAACCCACCCTTTGACCAGCTCATCACCGCCGCCAAGCAGGCCAGCCCCACCGGCACCATCGACCTCAACGGCACCACCCTGTCCGTCACCGGCCTGGTCACCGACGAGCGCAAGGGTCTCACCCCGAGGCCGCGGCACCGTCATCCACCGCCGTCGCCGACTGCCAAGCCACAGGACTCACCACATCCAGCTCAACGACGAGGCAAAAAGGAACCCTCCAGCGATGACCACTGGATAACCTTCGTGTGCAACAACGGAACCTGGGCGTCGCAGTTCGACTCCCCCAGCCCCAGCGACACCGAAATCCTCAACAAAGCCGCCGAACTCTAGACACCCCGCACTGGAGTGCATGGTGTTTCTCGGACAGGGGGAGTTTTTCTTCCCGTGAGTCGATAGGATAGATCCCATGCCAGCAGCGAAATACTCGGAGGAGTTCAAAGAGCAGGTGGTGCGTGAAGTCATCGAGAAGGAACGCACCATCTCCTCGGTCGCCTCGTCGTATGACCTTGTCCCCCAGACGGTAGGTAACTGGGTCGCCAGATACAGAAAAGATCATGCCACCGACCAGGACCGCAAGAAGGCCTCCGAGTCAGCCGAGATCGCGAAGCTGAGAGCGGAAAACAGGGAGCTGCGTCAGGAGAACGAGTTCCTGAAAAAAGCGGCCGCCTTCTTCGCCAAGGAACGACCGTGACCGAGCGCTATGAGCTCATCAATCGCGAAGAAGGCCATTACCCCACCTCCTCGATGTGCCGGTGGGCCGGTGTCTCACGGTCCGGCTACTACTCCTGGCGCGACCGACCTGAGTCCATCACCAGAGCGAAAAGAAAAGAGCTCAGTATCATCAGTAAGGACGTTTTTAAGGACTCGTGAGGGCACTTACGGGTACCGAAGGATCCAGGCCTATCTGGACAGGCGTGGGGTGAGGGTGGATGGCGCCACGATCCGCTCCATCATGAGGGAGCTGAGCCTTGAGGCCGCGCAGCCACGGGCGAAGGTCCGTACTACCGTGCCGGCCGAGGACCTCGATGAGCGCCCCGACCTGGTGGGTCAGGACTTCACTGCCGACGAGCCTGGGCGTAAGTGGTGCGGGGACATCACTTACATCAGCACATGGGCCGGATTCGTCTATCTTGTCACTGTTCTGGACTGCTGACACCAAGAAGGTCGTGGGGTACGCGATGGCCGATCATATGCGCACCTCGCTGGTGTGTGAGGCCATCGACATGGCAGCCAGGCGCTGCCCGGTTGAGAAAGGTGTGACAGTCTTTCACTCCGACCGGGGCGAGTCAGTACACGTCTCAGAGTTCCTGGACCACCTCAAAGGGTTATGGGGTTTCCGTCCCGTCCGTAGGGGCGTGCGGGGAGTGTGCTGGGACAATGCCTGGGCGGAGTCATTCAATGCCACGCTCAAGAACGAAAGGGTGCATAGAATGGTGTATCCCACGAAGGACAAGGCGATCAACGATATTGCCTCGTGGATCGAGCTGAGATACAATCACATACGCCTTCACTCAGCCCTGGGATACCGCACCCCGAACGAAGTCGAACGCAGAGCATCCTGAACCTAACGAAGGCAGCCTGAAACCCCAAACAAGCAGTGTCCGAAAAACACCCAGCAGTCCACACCCCTGACCACCCTGCTCCCCGGTCAACGGACACCCATCCCCTCGTCCTACAGCCACCGGGCACCAGGGCCGATCAATGACCCATCATCTCGGACAGACCCCTCCTCCCTCAGGGGAGGAGACCAGTCCGCCGCATTCAGCCAGCGGGACGATCACACCCGGGGCCCAGCACCCCTAGCCTGGAATCATTCAGGAAGAACGCAGGCCACAGAGCATCCCGAGGACTGACACACCATGACCACCACCATCGACTGCCGCGGACGGCCCAGCCGTGGCCGTAAACCGTTTCGAGGCCCTCCAGAAGGCCGCCCTCCTCCCAGCCGCCCGGTACCGGGCAGCAGCGGGCCCTGGAGGCCGCGATCTGGCCCAGTCGGCCCCGCGTGGCCGGTCGGCAGTCCTTCGCCGGCGCGGTGCGCCAGAGTGGATCAGCTGCGCACCCCTGACCTCCACCTGGGTCACGTCGGCCATCACGATCGTCATCACGGTCCTGTTCGGCGCAGGCTCGGCCATGGCTACGCCGGCTCCCCCGAGCGGGCGGACGACGCCAAGACCGCGATCTCCTCGGGCTCAGTGCTGGGCATGATCGTCGTCGCCGTCCTGAGGGCTCCTGGTGGTCACCGGCGAGTACGCCTCGGGGCAGATCCGCTCCTCAGTGATGGCCGTTCCTCGCCGCGGACGTCTCTTCGTGGCGAAGGCGCTCGTCGTATCGGGCTTCTCCTTCGTCCTCGGGGTCGTCTGCGTGGCGCTGTCCCTACGCGATCCTCCTACCCGTTCGCGAAGGGCCACGCCAGTTCTCTCACCCGATGCCCACCACTGGGGCTCTTCTGGGGCACCGGCTTGTCCTTCTGCCGTCGTCGCGCTCATGGCCCTGGGGCTGGGCACTCACCCGCTCGACGGCGGGGCCATCACCGTGGTGGTCTCGCTGTTGTTCGTCGCCCCCATTCCCTTCGGACTCATGGCCGGACGCTGGCAGTGGGCGGTCAAGGGTTGTGGGCCTCCTGCCGGACACCGTGTCCACCGCCGCCGTCTCGGACCCCTTCAGCCTGGCGCACCACTGGGGACGGGCCGGAACCGAGACCTTCCTCCAGCACTGGCAGGCCATCGCCGTCTTCGCGGCCTGGGCCCTCATCCCGCTGGTGATCGCCGGGTCATCTTCACCCGCCGCGACGCCTGAGCCACCGGCTCACGCGCCCCATCAGACCCTTTCTCCGGGAGTTCCCACACAGTCGGTCCCCGCACCCCAGTGGTGCGGGGACCGACGACGTGAGGGCTACGCTGATCTGCTCGGCTCAGCGCCGAGACTGGTCGTCCCGGCACATGCGCATCCAGGAGCGCCTGGGCCGGCAGCGACGGTCGCCTCGCCCCTCTCCCGCTACAGCACGGCGGACATGAGGGCGGCAGACGTTGTCCACGTAGCGGTTGTACCAGGGCTCGGTGGCCCACAGCTCGGGGTCAGCTCGGTGCAGGTGGCCCGGTAGTCGGCGTCGTTGATGCGCAGCAGGTCATCGAGGTCCCCGCCGAAGGCCAGCAGCATGACCTCGTGGTTGAGGGCGAAGGGCGAGTCCATGTTGGAGGACCCGATGACCCCTGACTCGTCGTCGACCGTCATGTACTTCGAGTGCAGGACGGTCGGCGAGGGTAGAGGTAGATCCGCACCCCGCCGCCAGGAGCGCCGAGTAGTAGGAGCGTTGGGCGTGGCTGACAATGAATTGGTCGGACTCCTGCCCACGAACAGCTCGACCTCCACCCCCGGTAGGCGGCCGACGTCATCGCCGCCAGCGCGCCTCATCGGGGATGAAGTAGGGGCTGGTGATGGACACGTGCCGCTTGGCCCCGTGGATGAGGGGCCAGGAACATCCGCAGGTTCGGCTCGGTGGGGTATCCGGGCCCGGAGGAATGAGCTGCATGGCATTGACGACGGCGCCCGGACGCCCGGCCCAGGGGCCGGCGTGCTCACCGATGCCCGGCAGCCCCGCCATCTCCGGCAGGGGTCTCGGTCGGCGTCCCCAGCGCCAGGTCGAAGGCCCTCGAGCTGCTCTCCGGCCTCGAAGAACCAGTCCATGGCGAAGGAAGATGGCCTGGGCCTCCAGGACGATCTCACTGGTGACCTCCACGGACAGGTCCTCCCAGCGGCGCCCGGCCCGCACGTTGCGCCGGGTCCGGTAGGTGGGTCGATGATGTTGTGGCTGCCGATGAAGCCCTCTCGCCGTCGATGACCAGGATCTTTGCGGTGGTTTGCGCAGGTCCGGGCGGCGCCAACGGCGTTTAGAGCGGCAGCAGCGGCATCATGCGAGGCGCCAGCGGATGCCAGCGTCGGTCATGCGTTGGCAGAACTGCTTCCAGCCGGGGCACTTGCGGCCCAGGTGGTCCAGGAGGAGACGCACCGACCCCGCGGGCCACTGCGCGCTCCAGGGAGGTGAAGAAGACGTCGGTGACCCTCGTCCCAGCTCGCTGATGTAGAACTCGACGTGGACGTGGTCGGTGGCGGCGTCGACGGCGCGGGCCATGGCCCTGCATAGGTGCTGCGGGGTCGGCGTGGACGGCCACCACCTCGCCGCTGACGCAGGGCAGGCCGGTGAGTCGGCGGTTCATGCGCAGCGCCCCGGCCAGGTAGGTCGAGGGCCGGGCGCCCTGGGCAGGTCGGGCATGGAGCGGGTGTGGTCGAGGGTGATCTCGTTGACGGTGTGCTGCTGGCGACGACGAGTGCCGTGCACCCACGGGCCGCCGATGAGCAGGTAGAGCGGGAGGCCCACCAGGGGCGCAGGAAGATGAGCGCAGCCAGGCGGTCGACGACGAGGGGCGGCGGTTCTCCGGAACCGTGCCCAGCGCGGCGATCTTGATGAGGTACTCGATGACGACCCAGGTGGTGGCCAGTACCGGCGGCAGCGTCATGCTCGCATCACGTCATGTCCGCCGGCCAGTCCCCACAAAAGTGCCTGGGCGCGGACCGGATGGTCCTGCGCCCAGGTACTGCGAAGGCCCGCCCCGGTTGAACCACCGGGTCGGGCCCTTCGCAACGAGGGCGCTTACCGGTTCCCATTCGGCAGCGGATCCTCCTTCACCGAAACGTCCGAGCACATTCCCTTGGCTGTGGCCCAGACTCGGTGGTGGCCGGTCAGTGGTACTCTCAGTACCACGGTCGCCACCGTTCGGCGGTAACTATGACTCTGCCGATGCTGTCTGAGAGAAGGCTGGAAATCGCGCATCTAAATGATGACGCTTGATGACGATATGGTCACGACCTTCCGAGCGGATGACACCTTCGCTCAGAACCCTTGGAATACAGCGGAATTCGCTCTGCGTTGGGCACCGTCAGTCCGACGTCGGACTTCCAAAGAGGGTCTTGAAGTAGCTGTGAAGTTCCAGTTCCCCACGAGGTGCACTGGTCCCCACCGTGCGCGGCGGCCTCATTGGGCTGGAAGGGCGGTAGTTGACAGGCCGGCAGTCGCGCTGGTTCGCCACCGTGAGCTCGCCGCTGCCGCACTGCGCGTCGGGCGAGTAGGCGACTCGGGTCGGTCGCTGCGCCACCACGTCGTAGCTGCCCGGCTGAGACGATAGCGATGGGAACTGGGCGGCCGCCCCGTAGAGCTGGGAGGGAAGCCGGACCACTGGGGGTCGCAGCTCCCGTGGTCGGGGCAGGCGTAACCGGCTGCGGCCTCGTAGTCGCGAGCGCTCAGGTTCGCGCCGGAGGCAGCGAGCAGCCCTGCTCCTGTGAATGAGGACGAGGAGCACCTGAGGATTGATGTCGCAGGCCTGGGAGACCTCCCAGACAACGTCGGCCGCGCTGATCCGGAGGCGGCCTGGAGGCCTCCGGGACAGAAGGTGCTGGCCTGGCGGGCCTGCACGGAGAAAGTGGCGGCGGCCAGGCACTCGGAGTGCCGTCAGTGCCCGGCTGGCAGCCGGCGTTGACCCTGGTGAGGAAGGCGGAGATCTCCTCGCGCGTCATCGGCCTGGGAGTCGTAGAAGACCTCATCATCGATGATGCGGGCGGCATTGAAGCCACTGGTGTCGGGCACCAGGGGCGCCGGAGCAGAACCTGTCCCGTCCTGAGAGGGCCGCCCCCACCCGAGAGCCATTCCGTTGAGCGAGGAGCCGGTCGCCCGCAGCACGATGAACCCCACCAGGAGCGTGACCAGGAAGGCAGCGAGGACGACACCGATCGGGCTCCTCAGGAGGGACTGAACGGAACCGCCCCTGCGCCGTCGTCTCCGCCTGATGCCGACGCGGAGGAGGCCGAAGCGCTCACCGCCCCTCGACGCCCTCTCCCCGCGCGGGACGGTGACTCGCATCATCCCTGCCGAGCACGGTCGGCGCCACGCTGCACGGTCGGTCGGGAGCTGCGCGGAGCTCGTGCAGTCTGAGGCGAGCCGGATCCGGTGGTGCTTCGTTGGGGCCGCGGACGCCGGCCGGAGGGATGATGGGACATCGGCGCCATCGTGTCACATCACGGCAGTTTGTACGGCCCGAAGCAGCTCGGAGTTCCCGAGACAATCGGTCAGTCATGAGCCGGCAGGGGAGGCGATGCGCCCCACAGCACCGTCGTCAGCCGTATGAGGGCATCGACGCATACCGTGGGGCCGTGAATCTTCCCGATGTCCTGAGCCTGGCGCGCCTCTCATGGAGCAGGCGGACGTCGGCGACTGGGAACTGGCCTTCGACCGGGCACGCCGGCGGGCCAGCCAAACAGATCATGCACGACGTCGGCTCACGCTCAGCCGCCATCTCGCGAGCCTGTACGACGAGACTCAGGTCCGCGAGACGATCCTGCATGAGATCGCCCATGCTCGCGTCGGCCCTCACCATGGGCACGACGCCGTCTGGGCCGCCGAGGCGACTCGGCTGGGGGCGACGGGCCGCAGGCTCATCGACTCCCCAGGCTCCGCGGCTACAGGGACGCTGGGTGGGCAGGTGCCCGGCGGGCCACGAGGTGGACCGCATGCGCCGCCCGGCCTCACCCGTCTCGTGCTCCCGCTGCGCCCCTCGATTCAGCCTGGAGCACCTTCTGGCTTGAGTCTCGACGGAGAACCCGTCCCCCATGCGCGGATCAGCGAGCGCTACAGCCGCCTGCTGCGTCTGGCCAGGCAGGCCACCGTCAGGTCACGAAGATTTCACGACGCTGTAGGGTGCTCTGTACCAACCTTCACCCCACAAGAACGAGTCGTCGTCATGCTTGTCACCACCACCCCCACCGTCGAGGGATACCCCGTGACCCAGTACCTGCGAGTCGTCTGTGGAGAGACCATTGCCGGAGTCAACGCCCTCAAGGACATGGCGGCCGGGTTCCGCAACCTGGTGGGTGGTCGGTCCCCAGACCCATGAGGCCGAGCTCGTTCAGGCCCGGGAGGCGCCCTGGCGGAAATGGTCAGCGCGCCCAGGGCTCGGCGCTGAAGGCGTCGTCGGCGTCGACATCGACTACGAGACGCTGGGCTCGGACAACGGCATGCTCATGGTGACCGCCTCGGGCACCGCCGTGCAGTTCTCCCCGGTCTCCTGAGCGGAGCTGAGCCCCTGCCCCCTCCGGGAAGGCTTGAGTCACCGAAACAACCCGACCGCGAGTTTCCCAGATTTTTCTCAGGATTCTGTCCCTCGTCTTCACAGGGTGAGGGCGTTACATAGTGGTCACCGCCGGACAGGGACGGTCTCGAGGGTTGGGGAGCCCGATGACAGATCGATCCTCTGAGATGGGGTCGGGTCATTAAGGGAGCCTGGCATCATCGTTCTGGCGAAGGAGGAACCGCCTCCTCAGGTGCATGGGACCCCGGGTTGCAGGTGGGGCCTCGTGAGCAGGCCCGCGGTTCGGATTTCCGAACCGCGGGCCGAGATCCTTTCCCAGCCCCGGTGATTTAGAGCGCATCCCGGGACCGCGGATAACGAAACGCGTCAGGATAGGAACATGACCGACTCAGCCGACTCAGCACAGCCCGCCTTCTCCCGCCTCTCCACCGCTCGCGTGAGCACGGACCGCCCCTCCCGCTACGGCAAGCAGCTGGCCGCTCACATGGGCCGCAAGATCACCAGCTCGTGGGACGAGACCGCGCAGACCGGCTCCCTGACCTTCGACCGCGAGGGAGCAGCCACCGGGGTCGTCAGGCTCTCCTGTCACGACGGCGTCCTCCAGCTCGACCTGGCCGCAGAGGACGAGCACCTTGAGCGCCTCGAGCAGGTCACCGGGATCCACCTGGCGCGCTTCGGCGCCAAGGAGGGCATTGTCGTGAGCTGGATCCGTCAGGACGGGACCCCGGGTACCACCCAGGGTCCACTGGCTGCGGAGGATCTTGAGCGCATGCGTGCCAAGCGCGAGGCCCGCCAGGCCTCGTCCTGATGAAGCATCTCAGTGCTGTCTCCTCGCTCCTGAAGCTCTCGCTCCGGCAGGCGCGCAGAGCGGGTCCAGTCGTCCTAGAGGCGACAGCGAGCCTGCCCCGAGCTCCTGCCCGAACGAGCGTCTCAGAAGCCATGACACTCACACGCCTCAGAAGTGAGGAGACGAGACAGTACCCTTACCCGCCGAACGCGTGCCCTCAGGTACGGCCGCGACGTCGGTCTACGCGGCCGGCTCCTCGTCGGAGACAGGGTCGCCCACGCGCAGCATGAGGAGCAGCCCGGTTGTCAGCACGGCGACGATCCCGAGGATCCCCCAGTAGTTCGCGCCCGGCCCGACGACGCGCGTCCCCAGGTAGATAGAGATGCCGTACATCGCGGGCGCCATGAAGGAGACCGCGCGCCCGGTCGTCGCGTAGAGGCCGAAGATCTCTCCCTCCTGCCCCTCGGGGATGAGGCGGGCCAGGAAGGACCGGGCGGCGGACTGGGCCGGCCCCACGCAGGAGGACAGGAGCAGGCCCAGCACCCAGAAGGCCACAGTGCCGGCGGTGTGCAGGAAGAACACGAGCAGTCCGGCCACCACCAGGATGATGAGGCTGGCCATGATGACGTTGCGTGGCCCGAAGCGGTCGTCGAGCCGTCCGGCCCAGATGGTGGCGATGCCGGCGACGATGTTGGCCACGATGGCGAAGATGATGACGTCACCCGACGAGAAGCCGAAGGTGTTCTGGGCGATGATGCCGCCGTAGGTGAAGACCCCGGCCAGACCGTCCCTGAAGACGGCGGCTGCCAGCAGGAACCACAGCAGTCGGGGCTGGGTGTGATGGAGCTGGAGCAGAGTGCGCCACAACAGCTTGTAGGAGGTCAGGATCGACTCCTTGCGCCCGCCGTGATGGGAGGCGGCCTCCTCCGGCTCAGCCTCCATGGCGGCCCGGTCTCGTCCCGGCTCAGCAGCCGCCATTCCCTCGCCGACCTCCGCGACGTTCTCAGAGCGAGGCGCCCGAGCCTGCGGGAGCGGTTGATGAGGACGGGGAGGGCGGACACGCCGAACCAGGCCGCCGCCACCAGCATGGCGACGCGTACCCCCATGCCACTGCCGGCGGGGAAGGAGATGAGGGGGCTCGGCCCCACGAGGGTGACGTAGAGGATGAGCAGCAGGACGATGCCGCCGAGGTAGCCCATCCCCCACCCCAAGCCGCTGACGGCACCGATGCGGTCCTTGGAGGCCAGATGGTTGAGGATGGCGTTGTAGTTGACTGAGGCCAGCTCGAAGAAGATGTTGCCGACTCCCAGCAGGACGATGCCGAGCCACAGGTAGCCGGGCGCGGGTCGCACCAGGAACAGGGCCGCCGAGACCGCCACCACCACCGCGGTGTAGCCCCCGAGCCAGAAGAGGTTCGCCCGCCTCTGTCCGAACGCTGCCCGGTCACCGGCGCCAGCAGGGCGATGAACAGACCGGCGATGGCCAGCCCGATGGACAGCGCCGACTCGTTGTCCGCCTTGGCCCCGAAGGATCGCTGACCAGGTAGACGGTGAAGACGAAGGTGGTGATGACCGCGTTGAAGGCGGCCGACCCCTCAGTCCCACAGACCCCAGGCGATGACGGGCCAGGACAGGAGCCGGGTGCGGGAGCCGGCCTGCGTCGGAGCAGTCGCTGTCGTGCTCATGGGAGAGACGATAGAACCATCCGGGTCGGTGACGGTACCGAAAGAGGAACGGACCTGATCGTCAGTTCTCCCCACTACTCCCCTCGGCAGGGCACCTCCCTGAGTGGGCTGCTGCTCCAGGAGCAGCTCGGCCAGGGGCCAGGTCCGTCGGCGTGGTCACCTTCATGGCGCGCTCGTCACCGGCAACGACGACGACGCTGCCGCCACAGGCCCTCAACGAGGCCGGCGTCGTCGGAGGCGGCGAGCGCCTCGTCTCCAGCCCGCTCCGCCCCGGCACGATGGGCGGCAACGAGTACGGAAGCGGAGAAGCCCTGCGGGGTCTGGACCGCCCCGGAGGCGGTCACGCCGGGGGTGCCGGCGACGGGCTCGGGCTCCCCGCCCGGCGGGCCTCGACCTCCTTGACGGTGTCGGTCACGGGCAGGGCCGGGACCACGGCCTCGTGTCCGGCTCGCACGGCCGCGATCACCCGCTGCGTGACCTCCGGTGGTGTCAGCGCCCGCGCGGCGTCGTGGACGACGACGACGTCGGCCTGTGGCACGGCGGCCAGGGCTGCTGTGAGCCCCAGGGCCACGGAGGCCTGCCTGGAGCGGGGCGATCCGGCGACGACCTCGATCCCGTCCCCACCGGCCCGCCTCATCCTGGGCTGATCCGTCCGGCAGGCCCTCGAGCTCGGCGCGGAAGCGGTCGACCTCCTCAGCGGGGGCCGTGACGACGATGTGGCTGACGGCGCCCGAGGCGATGAGTCCGGCCGCCGCACGCCGCAGGAGGCTGATGCCGCTCACCGGGACGAGGGCCTTGGGGACCCCGGCCTCAGGCGGGAACCGGAGCCCGCCGCAGTGAGAACGAGACCGCCCCACCCGGAGCGGACTCGGGTGGGGCGGGTGATGGAAGTGAAGGGCTGGTGCTCACGAGCAGGACGCTACCGCGTACCCGACGGCCTGAGCACGAGCGCTGCACAACCCTAGGGAGGCGAGGACCTCGTCCAGGCGGGACTCGGCCTCCTCCTCAGGAGTCTTCTGGGCCAGGGCCAGCTCGGAGACGAGAATCTGGCGGGCCTTGGCGAGCATGCGCTTCTCGCCGGCGGACAGGCCGCGGTCCGTGTCACGACGGGAGAGGTCCCGCACGACCTCGGCGACCTTGATGACATCCCCGGAGGCGATTTTTCTCCTGATTGGCCTTGAAACGTCGCGACCAGTTCGTGGGCTCCTCGGTCAGCGGCGCTCGCAGCACCTCGAAGACCTTTTCCAAACCGGTCTCATCAACCACGTCACGGACACCGATGAGCTCAACGCTTTCGGCGGGAACCAAGATGGTCAGGTCACCCTGGGCCACCTCGAGCTGCAGATACGTCTTCTCCTCACCGCGTACCTTGCGCTGACGGATATCAATGATCCGGGCGGCCCCGTGGTGCGGGTAGACGACAGTCTCACCGACTTCATAGGTCATAAGGATGACTCTCCAGACTGGTTTGTGGACCTCTAGTTTATCAGGTCATTCCGCGCAAAGATCGGGGACGTATCTCACAGCGATCACGGCGGGTGAGGCCCGGGACCGGGGTCGAAAACTGCGGTGTCACCCGCAATGCCGATCAGTACTCCGGGCCCCTGTCCAGGCGATAGCCGAGCCCCCTGACCGTGGTGATGAGAACCGGTTTTGGAGGCGTCCGCCTCAATCCTGCCCCGGAGTCGTTTGACGTGGACGTCCAGAGTTTTCGTGTCGCCCCCGTATTCGGGCCCCCACAGGCGTTCAATGATCTGGCTGCGAGTAAGCACGCGGCCGGGGTTGCGCAGAAACAGCTCCAGAAGCTCGAACTCCCGCAGCGGTATGGCGACCACCTCGCCGTCGACCCTGACCTCGTGGCGCTCCACGTCCATCCGCACCGGACCGGCGAACAGCACCGGTTCGAGCTCCGGACCGGTGTCACGGCTACGGCGCAGAACCGCCTTGAGGCGCGCCAGGAGCTCCCGGTAGGGAGTAGGGCTTGGTGACGTAGTCGTCGGCCCCGGATCTCCAGGCCGACGATCTTGTCCAGCTCCGTGTCCTGGCGGTGAGCATGATGACCGGCACGGAGGAGGAGCGCCTGATCCGGGTGCACACCTCGGTCCCGTCCAACCTGGGGAGCATGAGGTCCAGCAGGACCAGGTCGATGGGGCCGACGCCGCCGGGGCGCCGGGAGGCCTCGAAGATCTCGACGGCGCGCTGACCGTCCTCGGCCTCGACCACCTCGAAGCCGTCTCGCCGCAGGCCGAGGGCGAGGGGTCGCGGAAGTTCTCCTCGTCCTCGACCAGGAGGATCCGGGTCGGGCCGATCGCCGACGTCATCGACGACGGTAGCAGGCGCACCGGAGGACGCGAGCGGCCCGGCGCCCACCCCTGTACCCGAGGCTGCGGAGCGCTCTGCCGGGCTCATGATCCGCTCCCGGGGGTGGGGACGGCGTCGGCGGGCTCACCCTCGACATCACCCTCGACCGGCTCACCCTCGGGCAGGCGCGGCAGCACGAGGGTGAAGGTGGAGCCACGCCCGGGGGCGGACCACAGCTCGACGGTGCCGCCGTGGTCGGCGGCACGTGCTTGACGATGCTCAGTCCCAGGCCGGTGCCGCCGGTGGCCCGCGAGCGGGCCTTGTCGACGCGGTAGAAGCGCTCGAAGACGCGCTCCTGCTCCTCCTTGGGGATGCCGATGCCCTGGTCGACCACGGCGATGCGCACGATGTCGGAGTGCTCCGGATCCAGCGAGACGCCCGACCGAGACTCTGGGTGCGCGGCTCGGAGTAGCGGATGGCGTTGTCCAGCAGGTTGCGCACGGCGGTGGTGATGAGGGCGGCGTCGCCGCGCACCCGTAGCCCCTTGGTTCCCCCGGCCACGAGGGCTATCTGGCGGCCGTCGGCCTCGACACGCACCCGGTCCACGGCCTCGGCGACGACGTCGTCGATCTCAACGACCTCGGGCTCGGCCAGGGCGTCGCCCTCCTGGAGTCGGGTGAGCTCGATGATCTCCTGGACCAGGACGCCCAGGCGGCGGGCCTCCCTTGCGCATGCGCCCGGAGTAGTCGCGCACGAAGTCGGGGTCGTCGGCGCCGGCCTCGACGGTCTCGGCGAGCAGCTGGATCGCGCCGACCGGGGTCTTGAGCTCGTGGGAGACGTTGGCGACGAAGTCGCGGCGCATGGCCTCCACCCGGCGGGCGGCGGTGTGGTCCTCGATGAGGATGAGGACGCGTCCCTGGCCGATGCCTGCCACGCGCACCTGCAGGTGGAACTGGCCCGCACCCGGCACCCGCCCCCGGGCCACGGTGACGGCGGCGTCCTGCGCCCGGCCCGAGGCCCGCACGCGGCTCACCATCGCCACCACGGTCGGCTCGACGACGGCGTCGTCGCGCACGATGTTGAAGGTGTAGGCCGATGCCGAGGCGCGCAGGACCTCGTCGTCGTCATCGAGGACGACGACTGTCGAGCGCAGTGCCGCCAGCACCGGGACGGCCGTATCGGTCCCGGCCAGGCCGGCCAGGTCGGCGGCGCTCGTGGCCGCCCTGCGCTCGCGCCGGGACAGCGCGACACCGATCGCCGCCCCCAGGCACAGGGAGGCCGGCGGCGGCGATGAGGAGAACGGTGAAGGTCAGGCCCACGTCTCCAGGGTAGTTGAGTCCCCACAGCGCCTACCGGCCGACCCCCGCCCTGGGCGTGCCGCTTGCGGCGGCGTCGCGGGGCTGCTGTGCTTAGGGACAACATCCTTGGCGGCGGCCTCGGCGGGATCGCCGAGCAGCGCCGTCGAGCCACCTCACCGACCGGCCCGAGCCATCGGTCCTCGCCCGGAACAGGAGCAGCCTCATGCGCGCCATCTTCAACCAGGAGCTCAAGCAGCTGGGCTCCGACCTCGAGTCCATGGCCAACCAGGTCGCCACCGCGATCGAGCGGGCCGCGGAGTCCCTGCGCCAGGGGGACATCGTCATTGCCGAGCAGGTGATCGACGCCGACGAGCGCATCAACGACCTCCAGCGCGACATCGACGACCCTGTGCGTCATGCTGCTGGCCCGTCAGCAGCCGGTGGCCGGGGACCTGCGCAACGTCCCGTCCGCGCTGCGCATGGCCCAGACCCTGGAGCGCCAGGGCGACCTGGCTCGCCACGTGGCGGCCATCGCCCGCGGCCGTTACCCCGAGCCGCCGCTGCCCGAGCCGGTCCTGGGCCTCATCCTGGAGATGGCGGACCTGGCGGTGCGCGCGGGCAAGGACGTCGCCCGCCTCATCTCGACGCGGGACCTGGAGCTGGCCTCCGTCATTCAGACCAACGACGCCGAGCTCGACGCCCCTGCACCGCCGCTCCTTCCAGATGATCCTGGACCCGGCTCACGACCCTGAGCCGCCAGCAGGTCATCGACGCCGTCCTCATGGGCCGGTTCCTGGAGCGCTTCGGCGACCACTCGACGTCGGTGGCCAGCCGCGTGGCCTACCTCGTCTCGGGCGCCTCCATGCCGGAGACGCACGACGCCGAGGACGCCGACGCGCTCCACTGAGCACCCGAGACTGACGAGACGGGCGGCGTCGGACCTGACGGCAGGTCCGACGCCGCCCGCGTCATTCAGGGTGCGGCAGGCCGCCAGGGGCTCACTTGCCCTGCTGGCTACGGCCGCGATCTTGGCCTCGGCCTCGGGGTCGAGGTAGCGGCCACCCTTCTTGAGCGAGCTTTTCAGGGTCTCCTCATCGAGCTCGTAGACCAGCGGGATCCCGGTGGGGATGTTGACGCCGGCGATGTCGTCGTCGGAGATGTCGTCGAGGTGCTTGACGATGGCGCGCAGCGAGTTGCCGTGGGCGGCGATCATGACGGTCTTGCCGGTCTTGATCTCGGGAACGATAGTGCCCTCCCAGTAGGGCAGCAGGCGCTCAGGACGTCCTTGAGGCACTCGGTGGCGGGGATGGGCTCACCGGCGTAACGGGGTCGGTGTCCTGGGAGAACTCGGAGCCGGGCTCGATGGCCGGCGGCGGCACGTCGTAGGAGCGGCGCCACTGCATGAACTGCTCCCTCCCCGTACTCGTCACGGATCTCCTTCTTGTTCTTGCCCTGCAGAGCACCGTAGTGACGCTCGTTGAGGCGCCGAGTCGCGCTCCACCGGGATCCAGTGGCGGTCGGCGGCGTCCAGGGAGAGGTTGGCGGTCATGATGGCGCGGCGCAGCATCGAGGTGAAGAGCTTCTCAGGGAGGACACCTGGCCTCCCTGAGGAGCTCACTGCCGTGAACGGCCCCAGCGCGGCCCTTGTCTGACAGCGGGACATCGACCCAGCCGGTGAAGAGGTTCTTCGCGTTCCAATCGCTCTCTCGCCGTGGCGGAGCAGTACGAGGGTGTAAGCCATGGACCCTATCCTGCCAGGATCACAGGGCACGGCGCGAGGCCCTGGAAGCCGGTTGCAGCGGGTGAGAGTGCAGCGTCGGTCCCGCTCCCTGAGCCCGATGAGCTCCGGGCACTACCCACCGGATTCATCGCGCGGACCATCACGGGTGCTGGCGTATCGGCTCGGCGGCACCACACAGCGACACCGCCTCCTCACGAGGTGAATTCACGTGTTGAAAATGACCACGGCTCTGGTGATGCGTCTGAGCGCATAACCAGAGCCGTGGTGCGAGGTGGCAATCAGCTCGAGAATGAATCGATGCGGGGTGCCGGCTCACATGATCCCGACGCCCACGTGTTCCCTCAGTTGCCGGGGTTGACCTCGTAGTAGGCCTTGCGCACCTCAGCGGAGACGCGACCGCGGTCAGAAACCCTCAAGGCCCTGCTCACAGGGCCCACTCGCGAATCTTCTGAGTGTCAGAAGGACCGCTGGAACGACGACGACCGGAACTACGACGGCCGCCGGTGCGACGCGCCTTTCCGACCCCATTCCTCAAGGGACTCACGAAGAGCGGCGGCGTGCTCGTCGTTCAGGTCGATCTCGTAGGAGACGCCATCAAGGGCGAAGGTGACGGTCTGATTGGCCTCGGACCCGTCGACATCGTCGACGAGGATGACCTGAGTCTTCTGTGCCATGATTCCTCATTCTGACTGGAGGGAGCGGGCCTGAAGGATGTATCCCGCTGCGGACAACGTTAGATTAAACAACAGTCGCCCTCAATGCAAACACAACTTTTCGCCGCCCGCATTACCGACGCCCCACGCCCTAATCACACGGCGACGCACCGCCATACCACCCCAGATGTCTTGATGACTGGAGAAGAAAACTGCGAAAGCACTGATGTCCGCTTTGGAGATCCCCACGAGGTCCGGCCGAATAATCCGGCCGCAGCACTCCTCCTGCGTCCGGCTAGAGGGTATCCACCGATCAGCCAATCCGAGACAGCGAACCTCCCAGATGACTCTCAGATAGCAGCGGGGATTCTCTCAGCCGGAGGAGAATGCTCGCGTCACCGCGGTTCTTGCCCCGAGAACGCACCACATGAAGCCAGGAGAATCCACACCCGCCTAAGCCGCCACCCGTCCCTCATCGCTCAACGAGGAACGATTTCAGCCACATGGTCATCCCGGAAAGTGCGCGAGCGGGACATCCGCCGACGCCTCTGAATGTGCCGGAAGGCACACCGGTAGGGCCACAGCCGAGGCGCCCGGTATGCAAAAGCCCCGGGAGGCATGACCTCCCGGGGTCGAACGAGCCGCCTGTGGGAATCGAACCCACGACCCTATTCATTACGAGTGAATCGCTCTCGCCGACTGAGCTAAGGCGGCGCTGGCGCAAGCAGCAGAGCCGAAGATACCGGCCCTACGGCCACCACCGCAATCCAGCACTCACAACGGAGGTCGTGTTCCTCGACACAGTCATCCGCCCTCCTTGCCGTATCAGAACCGCGACCGATGACGGGATCCCCTTCTATGCCCTGCAGAACTCCCCGGTTCTCCCTGGCTCAGCACTGAACGATGACAGCGGCAGGGCTCATCCTGGACAGAAGTACGGCTGAGCCCAGGAGCCGCCCTGCATCATCCGGAACCGACCGGTCCCGGTATTTCTCCGCACGTCACATTCAACAGGTCTCCTCTCCGTAAGGATCCCCCATGAGCGAGTCTCCGTCCAGTCACTCCCCACTTCCCCATCACCGCACGCGAGTGCTTCATCCTCACCCTCCAACACTTCCCAGCAGGACCAGATCCGCGACCGCGGCGACGCCGGTTACAACAAGTCTCTGAAGAACCGGCATCTGCAGATGATCGCCATTGGCGGCTCCATCGGCACGGGCCTTTTCATGGGTGCCGGCGGCCGGCTCAAGGACGGCGAGGGCGGGTCTGATGTTCGCCTCATGCCGTCTGTGGGAGTCTTCGCCTTCCTCATGGTGCGTGCACTGGGCGAGCTCGCCATCCGCAGACCCTCCTCCGGCGCATTCGTCTCCCTACGCCCGTGAGTTCCTCGGCGAGAGGGGCGCCCTACATCACCGGCTGGTTCTTCTTCCTGGACTGGTCGGTCACCGTCATGGCCGACATCACGGCTGTGGCCCGCTACCTCCACTACTGGGAGGATCTTCGGATCGTGCCCAAGTGGGTCTTCGCACTCGTGGCCCCTCATCCTGGTCTTCATTCTCAACATGCTCAACGTCAAGATGTTCGGGGAGGCCGAGTTCTGGTTCGCGCTCATCAAGGTGACGATGCCATTGTGTCCTTCATGGTGGCGTGCCATCGTCGCCATTGTTCTCGGGCTTCATACCGGAACAGACTCTGATGGAGGGCGATCACCGCAGGGGCTCATAATATCCTCGGAAACGGAGGCTTCTTCCCGAGGGATTCCCTGATCGTCTTCACCCTGACCCTCGGCGTCGTCTTCGCCTTCGGCGGCACGGAGATGGTGGGCGTGGCCGCAGGTGAGGCCACGGAGGCCGAGAAGATCCCTGCCCAAGGCGATCAACTCGATGATTCTGCGTACTTCGTCTTCTATCGTCGGCTCGGTCATGCTGCTGGCGCTCGTCCCTGCCCTACACCTCCTACTCCGAAGGACCAGTCGCCCTTCGTCACCTTCTTCTCCGGATCGGTGTGCCCTATGCCGGCGACATCATTCAGGTCGTCATCCTCACCGCAGCACTGTCCTCCCTCAACGCCGGCCTCTACGCCACCGGACGCACTCTGCGCTCCATGGCCGTCGCCGGTGAGGCCCCTCAGGTAGCGGCCAGGGCTCAACAAGCACCAGGTTCCGCCTGGGGCATCATCATCACCTCCGCCCTGGGACTGCTCGGCGTCGTCCTCAACGCCCTCGTGGAGGAGGACGCCTTCGAGATCGTCATGAACCTGGCCGGAATCGGCATCGCCGGGACCTGGGGAGCCATCCTCATCACCCACCTCGCCTCCTGCGCCGGGTGCAGGAGGGTAAGGAGGTGCGGCGGCCTACCGGATGCCGGGCGCCCCTGGACCAACTACGCGGCCCTGGCCTCTTCACCGTCGTCGTCGCCTCGAACGTGGCCGACCCGGCCGGACGCTGGACCCTGATCCTGTTCGTCATTGTCATCGTCATGATGGTGGCGGGCTGGTACGCGGTGCGAGGGCGCATCCGGGGCGACCTGCTCGACGAGGTCCTCGCCGACGAGGTGGACGGGTCCGCGTCCACCCTCAACGCACGAGGCCTGACCGGCAGGAGGCTGAGCCCATGCACGTCCACATCACCTACACCGGAGGCACCATCGGAATGGTGGACTCCCTCACGGCCTCGTGCCGGGTGCGGACCTGGAGGGGTGGCTCGACTCGCAGCTGGCGGGCACGCCCTGGCTCGCTCGGTGTCCGTGACCTCGCTGGAGCCGCTCATCGACTCCTCGAACGCCACCCCGCTGTCCTGGCAGGCGATCGTGGACGACCTGCGCGCCCACGCCGCGGCCGACCCGCAGACCGCCTTCGTCATCCCGCACCGGGACCGACACGATGGCCTACACCAGTGCCGCCCTGTCCTACGCGCTGACCGGACCTGCGCGTTCCCGTCGTCGTCACCGGTTCCCAGCTCCCGCTCGGAGTGCTGGGAACCGACGCCGCAGCGAACGTCACCGGTGCGGCTCCAGGCCGCCACCTCCGGACACCTCGACGGGGTGGCGCTGTTCTTCGGTCATCGGCTCCTGGCCGGAAACCGGGCGACGAAGTCCTCTCCTGGGCCTTCACCGGTTTCGACTCCCCCAACGCGCGCCCTCTGGCCACCTGCCGGCGGCCCGTGGCAGTGGGCGCAGACCGCGTGGCGGGAGCCGGATGGGAGGACGCCGCCCCTACGCCCGCCACGACGTCGTCGTGGTCGACCTGGTCCCGGGCATCACCGCGGCCCGCCTGGAGGCGCTGCTGCGACGCCGTTGCCCGAGGCCGCGATCCTGCGGGCCTTCGGAGTCGGCAACGTGCCGTCCCAGGAGCCGGGGCTGACCGGCGTCGTCGAACGGGTGATCGCCGCCGGGACGGCTGTCATCGTCACCTCCCAGTGCCACGAGTCCGAGGTCCTCCCTAGGGGCACTACGAGGCCGGGGACGCACTGGCCCGCAGTGGCGCCGTCGGCAGCCGCGACATGACCCTGAGGCCGCCTACGCCAAGGTGCAGTTCCTGCTCTCGCGAGGACTGGCCGGCGATGACCCTGACCCACTGGATGGGACGGTCCATCGCCGGCGAGCTGAGCCAGTGACTCGGACGAGCAGGAGCCCGGCAGCACCGGCACCTCCACCGCCCCGTTGAAGATCGGTCCCCGGACGACGTGAACGTCGTCCGGGGCCGATCTCATGGTCGACAGGAGCCGGGCGTACCGGGCTCGCCCGCATTGGTCAGCAGGTGAGTCCTCTGTCCGGCATCGTCCCGTTGAGCAGGTAGGGGTCCACGGCCTTCTTGACGCAGTCGTTGGAGCGTCCGTAGGCGGTGTGCCCGTCGCCCTCCCAGGTGAGGAGCTGTCCGACTCGAGCTGCTCGGCCAGCGCCTGAGCCCAGGCGTAGGGCGGGCTGGTCACCGGTGGTGCCCACCACGAGGATCGGTGCGGCACCGGAGGCCGTGATCTTCTCGCGCTTGCGGCTCGACGTGTGTCCCAGCCCCGGCAGTAGGCGTCGGGTAGAGCAGCTGGGAGCCGAAGGTGGGCGAGGTCTCCTCGATGCCTTGGCGTTCTTCTCCCAGGACACGTTGTCCCCTGACCCGGGTAGTCCAGACAGTTGACCGCCATGAGGGCCTCGGCGCCGTTATTGGAGTACGTGCCGTCGCTTTCGCGGGAGGAGACGAGGTCGGCGAGCTTCAGCAGCGCGCTTCCCGTCCGGCTTCCTCCTCTGCTCCATCGCCCGGGACAACCCCAGGGTGAGGGAGGGCCACGCCTGGGTCTGGTACATCGATCCCAGTACCCCGTAGACGGCCAGGTCGTAGGTCAACGGCCGCTGCTGTCGGAGGTCGGAACCGGCGCTGCCTTCGTGACTCGAGGAACTGCGGACCTGGGAGACGCCGAGTCGACGTCCCCGCTCAGGGACAGCCCAGCTTGAGCTCTGACAGCTCTCCACGTGGGCCCGCAGCGAGGCCTCGAAGCCCTTGGCCTGCCCCAGGGCCAGCTCCCTCGGCGCTCAGGGAGGGATCGACGGCGCCATCGAGAACCAGCCGCCCCGTGTTGGCCGGGAAGAGCTCGGCGTGAGTGGCCCCCAGGTAGGTGCCGTAGGAGTAGTTTCAGGTGGTGGTGCTCGCTGGCCGTCGACCGCACGCAGGATGTCGAGGTCCCTGGCGACACTAATGGTGTCGATGTGGTCCAGGAGCCCCGAGGTGCTGGTCTTCGACGTGCAGGCCTCACCCATCTTCTGAGCCCGTTCCTCGCGGCCGATGCCGAGGGGTCGCCGGGTCGTTCGCCCGGCTCGTTCGGCGTCGAGCTCGGCGTCGGTCAGGCAGTCGACCGCCGTGGAGGCGCCCACGCCCCCGCGGGTCGAAGCCGACGACGTCATAGGAGCTGGTGAGCTGGAGAAGTAGGAGCCGGCCTCGTCGACCAGGTCGATGCCCGACCTCCCGGCCCGCCCGGGTTGACGAACAGCGACCCGATCGAGCGTCGCCGGCGGCCCGCTTCTCACCGCGATCTCGATCGTCTGGCCACCGCTGTCGTGGTCCAGCGGCACCTTGACCTTGGCGCAGGTGAAGCCGGTGTCCCGCCCCTGACGTCGCACCAGCCATCCCTTCTTGGCACAGGCGTACCAGGAGACCTTCTGGCTGTAGAAGCTCTCCAGCCCGGCCGGGACCGCTGCCGAGGCCGACGCCAGTGGCCGGTGAGGCCTTGATGTTTCGGCTCTCGCCTGGCAGGCGGTCAGGCCCCCGCATGCCAGAAGCGCAGCGAGCGCCACGAACAGAGGCTTGATCACGAGGCCGAGGAGAAGTCGCAGTAGTCACGAGCCGAACCCTGTGCTGCCGGACCATCAGGAGCTCCTCCTGAGACGGAGGGAAACAAGCTCCCATTGAGGCGCCCGCCGTGGGCGGTCGGCGTCACTCGACCGTCTTGCAGGTCAGGCCCGGCTCGGGCACGGTCCCGCTGGTGAGGTAGGCGTCGACGGCGTCGTGGATGCAGGGACCCGAGCGTCCGTAGGCGGTGTGCCCGTCGCCCTCCCAGGTGAGGAGCTGTCCGGACTCGAGCTGCTCGGCCAGCGCCTGAGCCCAGGCGTGAGGGCGTGGCCGGGTCACCGGTGGTGCCCACCACCAGAATGGGGGCCGCCCCCTTGGCGTGAATGGGTGCGGCCTGCGTGGGTCCCGCTGTGCCCCAGCCTCGACAGCGCGCATCCTGGTTGCTCAGCGAGGCGCTGAAGGTTGGCGAGCTCTGAGGTTCTGCCGGTAATCCCTTCCCCAGCGGTCACGTCGCCCTGGACGGAATGTCCTGGCAGCTTTGACGGCGTAGAAGGTCGGTGTGCTGCTCTGGCCGTCGCCCTGCCCGTGGAGCAGCTGGACGTAGGAGCCGTCCTTCTGGGTGATGGCCTGGTCGAGGGCGTAGGTGAGGGGGCCAGTACTCGGAGGAGCACAGTGAATCGACGGACAACGCTGCGATCGTGCCGCCGTCCACGCGACATGGCCGGGTCCGCGGTCTGCAGCGGCGTCTGGTCGGCCGAGGAGATGCCGATCTGGCGGCACCCCCGGCATCGGCGTCACCCGTCAGCGGCATCGCCTGCCCTCCCGGACGGCTCTGACCGGACTGGCAGCTGCTCGACGCGGTGCGCAGCGGTCTCCAGCCTTAGGCCTGCCCGGTGGCCCGGCCACCCCAGCGACAGGAGTGGGGTCGACGGCGCCGCCAGGACCATGCGAGCCGGTGCTGGCGGGGAACAGCTCATGCAGATGCGCGGTAGGTGCTGCGTGAGAAGCAGGTAGTTGAGCTTCTGGGTCCCCGGACAGCGCCCGCAGAACATCGAGGTCCCGGGCCACCGAGACGGTGTCCACGTGGTCGAGCAGCCCGGCCGGCTTTGGTGTGGGCGGCGCAGTACTCCCTGCTTGAAGTCCTTGGTGATCCGTCGATCAGGGTCGCGAGCTGATGTTGCCCTCCATCGCGCCTCGGCGGCGGATCCTGGGCGTCCCGGAAGGGTGGGTCTCCCAACGGCGTCGGCGATGAGGGAACGGGCAGGGGATCGTCGACTCCCATGCCCCTGGGCGGCTCCGGCGGGCTGTGACCTGCGCCGTCGTCGGCAGGTGATGCGGTGGAGGGCAGACGCCGCGGGGGTCGAGCCGATGATGTCGTGAAACCTGGCTTGAGGGTGGGCGAGAACTCGGTCCCCGTTGTTCTCCACCATGTCACGGAGTAGCGGGACCGCTGGATTGGCGAAGAGGGTCCGTGCGCGTCGAGCCGGTGCCGGGTGCTTCTTCATCGCGATCTCAATGGTCTGCTCATCCGGATGGAGTAGTCCAATGGCACCTGACCTTGGCGCACTGAAAACCGTTCTGGCTACAGTCGACTTCTCCATCCCACCGGTGGCATCGCAGTCGTACCACTCGACCTTCTGACCGTAGAAGGACTCCAGCCCCTGGGGAACCGCCGCCTGGCAACCGGTAGCGGACCCGCGGCGGGCACCCGCAGCCAGGAACTTCACGGGCCCCCGCCCCCAGGCACACACCCGCCACAACGGCCAGCGCCCCAGCAGACGCTCGACGACGCCCTCTGAAGCGACTCGTCGCGGACCGAGAATTCATTTCACCATTTTTCATGAACCGTTATATTACAACAGTGAACGGAACTGTCCCAAGTGTCATGTGCGGGCATCTGAGGAGCGAAAAGAACCGTGGTTGGGGCGCTTGACTCAGCGTCCCAACCACGGTGATGAGTACCCACGACGCTCCTTGACGATCCTCAGTGGAGAGCCGGTAGGAGGCGGCGGTTCCTCGAGGAGCTCACTCCCGTGCCGTGGCACGTCAGCCCCTTCTTGGGCATGGTGCCGGTGAGCAGGTAGGTGTCGACCGCCTTGGTGACGCAGGGGCCGCTCCCGGAGCTGGCGTAAGCCGCATGCCCGTTGCCCTCCCAGGTGAGGAGCTGGCCGGGTCAGCTGATCGGCCAGGAGCCACGGCATCCTCGTACAGGAGTGGCCGGGTCGCCGGTCGTCCCGATCACGAGGATCGGCGCGGACCCCTTGGCGTGGAGCGCGCTTTTGGACGGCTAGGTGCCGGTGTGCCCCAGGCCCAGCATCCCAGTTCGACCTCCATCGAAAGTGGATGCGAACCGGGTGCGATCTTCTGCAGCTCCTCACTCTGCGCCTTCCAGGTGGCCATGTCGCCCCTCGACCCGGTAGTCCAGGCAGTTGACGCTGATCAATCGCACCGGTGTTGGCCAGGGGCTGAGCGTCGAGCTGGTCCGCGATAGACCTGAAGGCGGGCGTTATTCTGTTGACGAGCCTCCCCAGTGCCTCATTCCAGAGTGTCCACGCGGTTTCCGGGAGAATAGAGCATGCACCCGTACGACCTGCTTTCATGTCATCGCCGTCACCGGACGGTTCGGCGTCGAGGAGGGCACGGGCGATCTGGGCATTGGCCGGTGAAGATGTCCCTGATCTGCTGGACGCCCGCGTCGACGTCACCGGACAGGGGGCAGCTCTGCCCCGACTGGCACCAGGCGACAGTAGTTGCGCAGCGCCCGCTCGAAGCCCCGAGCCTGCCCCTTTCAATGAGCTCGGTGAAGCTGAGACTGGGGTCCTGGGCGCCGTCGAGGAACATGCGGCCGGTGTTGGCGGGGAAGGAAGCTCGGCAGTGAGCACGCAGGTGGGTGCCGTAGGAAGCCCGCGTAGTTGAGCTTCTGGTCTCGGACAGCGCCCGCAGCACGTCGAGATCCCGAGCCACCGAGACGGTGTCCACATGGTCGAGCAGCTCAGTCGGCTTGGTGTTCGCCGCGCAGCTGGCCTCGAACTGCTTGAACTGTGCGGAGATGACGGCGGCACGCTGCTCGAACGTCATGCCGCCTGCTCCGGCATTGACCAGAGTACCTTCTCGACGCCGCCTCCAGCTCGGTGTCGGAGGTTGCAGTTCACGGCAGTGGAGGAGCCGACACCGCGGGGGTCGAAGCCGATGATGTCGTAGGCCTTCTGCACGCCGGCGAAGGTCGAGGTCACCGACTCACCGATGTCGTTCACCCCGGATTCACCGGGGCCGCCTGGAGTTCATGAAGAGGTGCCCTGGCGCGTCGAGCCGGCAGCCAGGTGCTTCTTCATCGCGATCTCAATGGTCTGCCCATCCCGGATGGGAGTAGTCCAACGGCACTGTGACCTTGGCGCACTGAAAACCGGTCTTGTCAGCCGACTTCTCCACCTGCCAGTGGCCACGCAGTCGTACCACTCGACCTTCTGACCGTAGAAGGACTCCAGCCCCTGGGGAACCGCCGCCTTGGATGGAAGGAGCTGCGGGCAGGACCCGCGCAGGCACCGCAGCCGCAGGAACCACCGGCCCCCACCCCCAGGCACACACCCGCCACAGCCGCCAGCACCCCGGCACTCACCGACGAGCCTGAAGCGGTCTCGGCCCGAACAGGAGGAGTGTTTCACGTCATTTTTCATGGTCGCCATATTACAAATGCTAAACGGAACATGCCCGTGTCATCGGCAGGCATCTGAGGACGAAAAAGAACCGTGGTTGGGGCGCCTGTCTTCAGCGTCCCAACCACGGTGATGAGTACCCGCAGGACTCCTTGACGATCCTCAGTGGAGAGCCGGCAGGAGCCTGGCGGCTCCTCGGCGGCTCACTCCGTGCCGTGGCACGTCAGCCCTTCTTGGGCATGGTGCCGGTGAGCAGGTAGGTGTCGACCGCCTGGGTGACGCAGGGTCCGTGCCCGGGGTCCGAGTAGGCCGCGTGCCCGTTGCCCTCCCAGGTGAGGAGCTGGCCGGACTCCAGCTGATCGGCCAGCGCCACCGCCCACTCGTGCGGAGTGGCCGGGTCACCGGTCGTCCCGATCACGAGGATCGGCGCGGCCCTTGGCGTGGAGCGCCTGGACGGCTGGGTGCCGGTGTGCGCCCCCAGGCCTGGCAGCCGAGGTCGCCCGGCCTCCGAGATGGTGGCGAAGCGGGGGGCGATCCTCTCCAGCTCCTTGCTCTGCGCCTTCCAGGTGGCCATGTCTCCCTCGACCCGGTAGTCCAGGCAGTTGATGCCCATCATCGCACCGGTGTTGACCAGGGGCTGAGCGTCGATCTGGTCCGCGATAGTCCTGAAGGCCGAGGCGTCGTGCTTGTTGATGACCTGCCCCAGGGCCTCATCTCACGACGCTCCCACGAGCTCTCCGGAGAATGAGAGCATGGACCCCACGACCTGCTCATATCCTCGCCCGTCACCGGACGATTCGGGTCCGAGGAGGGCACGGGCGACTGGTTGGCCGCGGTGAAGACGTCTCCGATCTGCTGGACGCCCGCGTCGACGTCACCGGTGAGGGGGCAGCTCTGCCCCGACTGGCACCAGGCGACATAGTTGCGCAGCGCCCGCTCGAAGCCCCGGGCCTGCCCCTGCCTTCGCTCGCTGTGGGTCAGGCTGGGGTCCAGGGCGCCGTCGAGGACCAGCCGCCCAGTGTTGGCGGGAAGAGTCTCGGCGTAGTGAGCCCCAGGTAGGTGCCGTAGGAGAATGCCCGCGTGAGTTGAGCTTCTGGTCCCCGGACAGCGCCCGCAGAACATCGAGATCCCGAGCCACCGAGACGAGTGTCCACATGGTCGCAGCAGCTCAGCCGGCTTGGTGTTCGCCGCGCAGCTGGCCTCGAGCTGCTTTGAGCTGCGTGGAGATGACGGCGGCCCGCTGCTCGCAAATGCTACGGGGCGCCTGCGCCATCGACTGGAGAGAGCTCCCTCCATGCCTTCGCCTCGCGTCGGGGCTGCAGGTGATGGCGGTGGAGGAGCCGACGCCGCGGGGGTCGAAAGCCGATGATGTCGTAGGCGCTCTGCACGCCGGCGAAGGTCGAGGTCGCCATCGTGCCGCACGCTGTCTCACCCCGGATCCCACCGGGGCCGCCAGGGATTCATGAAGAGGGTGCCCTGGCGCGTCGAGCCGGTGGCCGAGGTGCTCTTCATCGCGATCTCAATGGTCTGCCCATCCCGGCTGGGGAGTAGTCCAACGGCACTGTGACCTTGGCGCACTGAAAAACCGGTCTTGTCAGCCGACTTCTCCACCCCGGCGGTGGCCACGCAGTCATACCACTCGACCTTCTGACCGTAGAAGGACTCCAGCCCCTTGGGAGACCGCCGCCTTCGTCGCAGCCGCGGGGCCGGACCCGAGGCAGGCGCTGCAGCAGCAGAACCACACCGGCCCCCACCCCAGGCACGCACCCGTCACAACCGCCAGCACCCCAGCAGACACCCGACGACGCCGCAGTACCTCCGGACCGCCTCCTTGTCCACGGCCGGGGACGAGGAGCTGATCCCACGCGGATCATGCTTCGCTGTCTTCGTTTCGTCTCCATGACTGGGATCGCATGAATCGACCAGCCGGTGTGTGATCCCTCTCGGTGATGAGATAGATGACCCGCGCTCCTCCCCCATGAGGCCCTATTGCCCGGCGAGCTCACCCGGAAGGCACCAGCCCCAGACGCGGCCCAGGCCCAGATCCGATCGAGCTCGTCCCTCCATGAGGTAGTGAGTCCTGGCCTCGCAGTGATCACGCACGGGCGGTCATTCCTCCCAGCTCCACCGTGCCTGCACTGCTGCCGTACGGTCACGTGCACGCTCAGGGCCTGCGCTGCGATGCGGCAGGCGGATCAGGCGTCCCGGGGCGATACCGAGTCGTCACGGAGTCGGGCCAGGCGATGACTCGCCCTGCAGGCTCGACCTGCGGATGATCGGGTTTTCAAACTGTGCGGCGCGACCGCCGCTTTCGACCCTGGACTGCGTCACGGTCATGTCACGACTCTTTCATACCTGGCCCTGGCCGTCCTGGTTTGAGGGGTGCGTCGGCAGGGAATCCGGGGGCGCGACTCCGAGCAGGGGGCAGTCCGCTCCTGCGGGCGGCGGGCACCTCCCCGCGCAGAGCGCAGCGCGCCCGACGGCCTCAGGTGCCCCTGAGCCTCTGCAACGGCGGCCTCACGGCCCGCTGCAGGACGGATGGGGAATGGCGCTCACCTTCCTCCGGCCTGCGCAGCTGAACCATGAGGGCCTCGACGGCCAGCAGGGGCTGCGTTGAGCGCAGGCGGCTGCGACACCCCTCGATGGCGGCGATGCGGGCCAGGACCGCTCGACTCGTCGTGCGGGCGGCCTGGTCGACGGCGTCGGACAGGTCAAGGTTGACGCGCTCGACGTCGCCGCCCATCTGGGCGGTGAGGACGTCGCGGTAGAAGGACAGCAGGTCGATCATGGCCGGTCCAGCACGTCGGTGCGGGCGCGCTTGGCGCGGCGCTTCTGGTCCTCCTCGAGCTGGCGGATCTGGGCGCGCAGGGCCGCCGGGATCTTCCGTCGCTCCCAGGCCGAGGGCACGGGTGAGCTCGGCCTTCTCACCGGGCGTCGCGCTCGGCGGTGGCCTCCCTGGCCTCGGACTCGGCGGCATCGACCAGGAGGCGGCGGCCAGGACGGCGTCACCGACGCTGCGCAGCGAGACCGGGGCGAGCAGGAGGCGACGGCGTCGGTCCCAGGCATCGGCGTCGGCTGGCCAGGGCGGCGGGCGAGCCCGATATGCGACTGGCTGGCGCGGGCGGCCCTGGCGGCCAGCTCGGGGTCGGCGCCGTCGCGACGCACGAGGAGCTCGGCGACGGCGTCGGCCGGTGGGATCCGCAGCGTCACCAGGCGGCAGCGGGAGCGGATGGTGGGCAGTGACGTCGTCGGCGCTGGGGTGCCAGCAGCCAGACGGTCTGGGGGCGGGGCCCTCGATGGACTTGAGCAGGACGTTGGTGGTGCGCTCGGCCATGCGGTCGGCGTCCTCAACGAGAATGACGCGCCAGCGACCGGTCCAGGGTCGGCGCTGGGCCTCGCCGATGAGGGTCTCTGACCTCCTCCATGGTGATGATGAGCTCTCGGTGGTCAGGCGCACGACGTCGGGGGTGGGATCAGCCATGACGTCGCGGCAGGACTTGCACTGCCCCGCAGCCGGGCACGGGACCGGTGCACTGCAGGGCGGCGGCGAAGGCTCGGGCGGCATTCGAGCGGCCCGACCCGGGCGGTCCGGTCACCAGCCAGGCGTGGGTGCATGGCGAGCCCGACCGGCGACGTCGCTCCTGAGCCCTGCTCCCCTCGCGGCTGTCCGCGCCTCGCGCCGCCTCGGGGCGAGACCGGCGTCGGCCTGCGCCTCGCGCTGCTCAGCGACCTGGCGGGCGGCCCGGGCTGCGGCGGTGAAGGCGACCACGGCGCTCTCCTGACCGACGACGTCCTCCCACACGCTCAGCGAGCGCGCCTCCTCATCCGGTCCTGCGGCACTGCGGCGGGCGGCGGCCTCCACTGAAGGCCTCCAGGCCGGGAGCACGCCCTGGTGGCCGCCGTGGGCGAGGTGAACACGTGGCGGCGCACGGCGGTGAGCAACGGCCTCGATGACGTCGTCGGCCACCTGGTCGACGGCCGGTCGGCGCCGACGACGAGCGAAGCGTTCGGGCTCGGCCTGGGCCAGGGTGAGGAACTGCCGGCGCAGGAGGTGCGGAGTGTCCCCCTCCTGCTCGAGGCGGTCCTGGCGCCGCGGCCGGTGAGGCGCCGCTCGGCCAGGGCGGGGTCGCCGTCGAGCAGGAGGGTCAGGGTCCGGCAGGAGGCCCTCGGTGGCCCACAGGGACAGGTCACGGACTTCCTGGGGCCGAGGCGAGCGGGCCGCGCCCTGGTAGGCGACCGAGGAGTCGAGGTAGCGGTCGGCCAGGACGACGGCGCCGCGCTCGAGGGCGGGCCGCACGCGGGTGGCGATGTGGTGGGCGCGGTCGGCGGCGTACAGGAGGGCCTCGGCGCGCGGGGCGACGTGCCCGCCGTGCAGGAGGAGGCGGCGGATCTCGACGCCGAGCTCCGTGCCGCCCGGCTCGCGGGTGAGGATGTGGTCGACATCCGCTGCGGCCAGGAGGTCGGCGAGGATGCGGATCTGCGTCGTCTTGCCGACGCCGTCTCCTCCCTCGAAGGAGATGAACAGACCGGGGCCGGACGTGGGCGGAACGGGGGCGCTGGGAGCAGCGGGCGGGGCAGCGGTGGTCACGGGCCCAGGGTAACGGTCCATGGGGAAGGCCCTGGGAGCGTTGACCGGTCGCCGGCGAGCGCACTGGGCGAGGCGACGCCCTTTCCGTGAGGCGACATCGTTACCGGCCACCGCCACTGGCGCTCTGAGGCGACCCTCTCAGTGGTCCTGGCGCCCGTACCAGCGGAGGGCCACCGCCAGGGAGGGCGCCCAGGAGGGTGGGGCAGGCCAGGGCAGCCAGCACCGCGGGCACCGGCTCGCGCAGTACCTCAGTCGCGGGTCCTGCCAGCAGCGGAGTGCCGCCATAGAGGGCGCCGGCTCCCATCCCCAGGCACAGCCCCCACATCCACAGGGCCCTCTCGGGGCCAGGCACAGGAACAGGGGCATCCCTGAGGGCCACGGACAGGCAGATGACGACCAGGCCGGCCACGAGGCACCCCAGTCACCGGTGAGGAGCGGCCACCGGCACGCAGACCAGACAGGACAGGAGCGCCAGGGCGAGTCCCTTCGATCCAGCGGGCACCGACCAGCTCGCTGCGTCGCAGCGGCAGCGCTCCGTGGAGGCGCACCATGAGGTGAGCCGCCTCGACGGCACTTCTGGGCGTACTGGGCGCACACCCCAGGGCGATGCTTTCGCCAGCACATACGCCTGAAGCCTGCCGGCGAGGGACGTCCATGGCGATGAACAGCGCGAATGACAGGGGCAGGAGGAGTAGCGGACCACGACGGCGCAGCACGATGAGGTCGAGTCGCAGCACCGCCCCCACCCTGGCGCGCGCCATCTCGCCGCCGCCTCCGGGGCGGGCCGGCCCAGTCGGCGCGCCCCGGCCGATGCACCGTCCTCTCACCGGCACAGCCCCCATCATCACTGACGCTCACTGGTCCTGCTTGAGGTAGAGGCGGTGGCTCAGGACCCACAGGCCGATGAGGGCGACGGCCCCCAGCACCAGGAGCACGCCGCGTCCCGTCGTCGTCCCCACAGCGAGGTCCTGGATCGGTCCGAAGCCGAGCACCAGCACACCCAGCGCCCCCAGGACCACGATCGCGATCAGCCAGATGAGCAGGCCGCGCCCACGCCCGAAGTGCAGGAATACGGGGATTCCCAGGGCCTGGCCCGTGATGAGGACGAGGGGGAGGACGAGCAGATCACCCGGGGTCACGCCCACAGGGAGACCCACGACGGCGTAGAGGGCCGAGGCAGCCAGGAGGAACAGCACCGCGACCGCCCAGTAGGAATTGACGACGTCGGCCCGGGAGACGGGCAGAGGGCCAGCAGGACGGTTGATGCCGGAGCGGTCGGCCATGACCCCTGAAAGGCCCCCGACCACGGGCGGTCCCCCGCGAGGAATCCTCTGACCGGGGCGATACTGCCGATGATGAGGCCGTAGGAACCAAAAATGAGAAGAAGGCCGAGGAGGGAGGGCACAGGGCCCCGCAGGACCAGGAGATGGAGCCGCACCAGGGAGAGCACCCGACCGACCCGTCCGGGCCCGGCGCAGCGCCCTCGTCATCGGGTCGGCCGGTGCCTCGGCCACTGCGGCTGCCTCAGGGGTGCTCGCGTCGATCCGTGGTCATGAGGGTCATTCACGGCCCGCCTCCTTGGCGATGTGCACGGCGAGGTCCTCGATGGTGGGGCCTCGACGACGATACGAGTCGGCCAGTGCCTCGGCGGCGTCGGCCGGCATCATGGCCTCCCAGCCCAGCTGGGTGCTACGCAGCCCGAGGCTGGCCTGGCGCACGGCGTCGGTCAGGTGCTCGGGGTGCTGCGCACGAGTCGGAAGGAGCCGATGATCTCCTCGACGGTGCTGCTGGCCACGACCCCTGCCTCGGCTGAGGATGACCAGGTGGTCGGCCAGCCGATCGAGGTCGGAGGTGATGTGGGTGGAGAACAGGATGGTGCGGCCCTCCTCCACCATGAACTGGGCCAGCATGTCCACCATCTCAGTGCGGGCCAGAGGATCCAGCCCACCGGTGGGCTCATCGAGGATGAGCAGCTCGGGATCGTGGGCCAGGGCCACCGCCATCTGCAGGCGCATGCCCATGCCCCGGCTGAGCTCCTTGACCCTCTTGGCGGGGGTGAGGGCCCGCGGCCTGGAGCTCGAGTCATAGCGCTCCTGGGACCAGGCGGGGTAGAAGCGCCCGATGCCACGGCCCAGGTCCTTCAGGCGCCAATCGGGGTTGTAGGGCGGGGCATCGAAGACGACGCCGATGCGCTCATGGCCCATGGTGGTGGCTGAGCCGGCATCCGGGTGGATCATGCCCAGGGCGGCCTTGATGGTGGTGGTCTTCCCCGCACCGTTGGCCCCGACGCAGCCCGTCACGTATCCGGCGGGGACGGAGAAGGTGACGTCGTTGAGGCTGAAGTCCGGGTAGTGCTTGGTCAGGTGGGAGATCTCGACGGGGTTCACTGCTTGTCCTTGGAGGTGGTGGAGGTGGTGATGGTGGTCTGAAGCATGGTGTGAGCTCCTCGTCGCTGAGCTGAGCCAGGCGCGCGCGCTCCACGGCCCGGTCAGGTGCTCCTCGACCTCCCGCAGCACCTGCTCGCGCACCAGCTCAGAGTCAGGGCAGGGACGAAGTAGCCCTTGCCAGGGACGTTGGCCAGGAAGCCGTCAGTGACGAGGTCGGAATAGGCGCGGGTAGTGGTGATGACGCTGACACGCAGATCCCGGGCCAGAGCCCGGATCGAGGGCAGCATCTCGTCCGCCTCCACCTGGCCTGTCAGGATCGCATCCCTGACCTGCTGGGCGATCTGCTCGTAGATGGGAACTCCCGCCGTGTTGGACAGGACGACCGAGAGCGGCATGGCAACTCCTTCTGTACATGCACACTATAGACAGTAGGTGCACGGTGGAGTCAAGCACTTCTCCACCTGCAGCTGCGCCCGGCACCCTTGGCCCGGACGGCTCCAGAAGGCCGGGACGAAGACGTCGACGCGACGGTTGAGGCGGCGACCGCCGGGGTTGTCGGATCCGTCAGGGTTCTCGTTGGGGGGCTACCGGCATGGTCTCGCCGTAGCCGACGGATTCGATCGAGGCGGTGACGCCGTTGGAGGTGACGCCTCGGTGACCGCCTTGGCCCGCTGCTCGGAGAGGGTCTGGTTGGAGGCGTCGTCGGAGACGGAGTCGGTGTGCCCCTGGATCTGGACCTTAGGGCCTTGGAGTCCTTGAGGACGGCGGCCAGGTTGGTGACCGAGGTTGATCCTGAGCTCGTGGTCATCGAGCGCGTGGCCGCCGAGGACCGTGGAGCCGGAGACAGCGACCCACTCGCGTCGCAACGGGCAGGACTCGACGGTGACGCCGGGCTGGGAGGTGATGGAGCGCGTGAGGTCCGGGGTGAAGACGCCGGTGGACTGGGTGAGCAGGCTGAGGTCGGTCAGCGAGATCCCGATGGGGATCGGTGGGATCTGTCCGGGCTCGTATGTGATGTGCGAGGGTATAGTCAGTTCACTACGACCTTCCGGTTCGATTCGGCTATCACCGGTTGGAGTGTGCTCGTGGGACAGCGTGGTTCTCATCGTCGATTCGCAGGTGTCGCTGGCACCGCGCTACTCGCAGGATGCCTGGTGCTGGCCGGGTGCTCGTCAGCAGCGCGAAGGGCGGCAGCACCACCGTGCCGCCACTGAACACCGCAGCCAGCGGTCCAGCGCATCCACCGGTGCGACGGCGTCGGCCGGGGACCTCAGCATCGCCGAGGCGCGAGCAGCGCCGCCGGCACAGGCCCGTGACCCCCGGAGTCGATGTCCGACCCCGGACCTGGGGTACACGGTCGTCTCCATCCCGAGAGACCTCGACCCCACCCAGACCGAGGTCCTGCGCTCCTACTTCGCCTACGAAAGGGCGACCTGGCGCCTATGGTTCCGAAACGAGGGCCTCGACACCATGGACTACCGTCGCGACGGGCCAGCTGTTGACGGAAATCAAACATAACGCCGCTAAGACGGACAGCCACGTCACGACCTCAGTGGGAATATCGGTGAGTGAGGTGAGCGCCTCCGAAGACGGAAATGGTTACGCTATCGTCAGCATGTCCTGATAAGACCAGATGACCACTGTTGACGCCCGAGGAACGACAACACCAACCCCAAAATCAAACCTACAAACCAATCATTTGCATTTCATGCACAGGGACCGACGGCACGTGGAGAGCTAGCCAGAGAGACAGCGGCACTCCCAACACCTGTTCAGTGAACTAGTGAGAGGGACTCCCCGATGCGCGAGGCCAGCTCTAGCAATGGGATCCGCATTTCTGCTACTCGTATCCGGTCTAGCAGCGTGCCGACTGCACGCTGAGGAAGGACTGGCAGCGCGCGACGGGAGGCAGCAGGTGGACGCCTCGTCGACGCAAGAGCTGCGGGTGGTGGCGAGATCTCTGTCAGCATCACCGAGCAGTGCACGACAGCCTCATCCGGAGGCGGCGGAGGCGAAAACGAGTCTCGTCGTCGACATCCATAAGCGTCAAGCCCTCCTGCTACTACGAAGGGCCCTCCGGCTCAGAGGTGTCTGCAGACGCGCTTTATTCTCCAGGACAGCGCACAAAGAACAATGACGACGAGGTTGAAAGGTATATTCCGGTTACAAACAATCAAAACAAGATAAGCAACCGGGATCCTGGTGGCACGTGAAGTGCAACAGGGACGCCTTTGATGACCTGGGCGCCTGGCAAGCAACCCGCAACCGCATGACCCCAATGGGGCGCCTTACCTGTGGGTCCCGGACAGCGAAGACGGTGGGAAGCCGCCGGCACCTTATCTCCGGGCGCGCTCGCTCGACTGCGGCGTGGAAGGCGGTGAAGATTCCGCAACCGACCATTGAGACCAACCCCAGAGGTCGGTTCTCAGGGCGCCACCCTGGTCGGGATGGACACCTGGGTGCTGGGCCACGGGCAACACCCCGCGCTCGGTGACCGTCACCGCTTCCGCAGGGGCCACGTCGGCGACAGTCACGCAGCCTCGGCCGGTCTCCAGCTCTCCGCCCCGACGGGAAGCCCTCATGTCAGGGTTTCGGGATCGCCTGGCACTCAGGAATGCCTGAGGGTCGAGCCCCTGCACCATCTCCTTCAACCGCAGCTCGGCGCACCTGGGCGGCACGACCCGCTGACGGTGTCCGTGGCCTACTCAGCCACCTACACCGCCACCGACGGCTCCGGCGGCGACCTGCCCGCGGTCACCGCCACCAGCACCATCAACCTGCCAGTCGCCGAGGTCCAGACCCTCACCGCAACAGCAGCAGAACCCCCGCCAGAACTAGAGGCCGGCCGAGGTCGGACGCTTCGTTGTCCTGGCGTCGTCCCTCGGCCAATTGGGCTCAGGAGGCGACCGGCGGCCGCGACGGCAGGCTCCAGCAGACCCGGGTCCCCGCGCCTCGCGGGAGGCCATGCGCACGCTGCCGCCGTGGCGGCGCACGATCGTGGACACCAGTGCCAGCCCCAGCCCCGAGCCCGCAGGCCCCTGGCGTTACCGGCCCGGGCCAGCTCACTCCACACCGCTGGCAGGTCTGCCTGCGGCACTCGATCGGTGTCGGCCACCTCGATGGTGACGAGGCCGGACTCCTCCCGACCGCGCACCTCCACGGTCCCGCCGGCTGGGTGTACTTCGAGGCGTTGGAGATGACGTTGTAGACGGCCGAGTACAGCAGGTCGCCGTCGCCGCGCACATGCGACAGCGGCCACGGCACCTGCGGCAGATCCAGGCGGATCTTGGGCCCGCCGCCACGCTGCGCCCCTCCTCGCCGACCGCCTGGGCGGCGTCGTAGACGGTCTCGGCGATATCGACGTCCTCCAGTGAGGCGCAGCCGCTCCAGGTGCGGCCAGCTTGCGCAGGTCCGTCACCAAACGCCCCATGCGGCGGGCCTGGGCGTCGACGACGTCGACCCGGGCCTGCAGCTCGGTGGGGCCGCGGCAGGTCGGCGACGGCGGCCCGCACCGCCGTCAGCGGGTTCTTCAGCTCGTGGTCCAGCCGGCGCAAGAACTGCTGGTGACGGGACCACGCCTCCTCCTGGGCCTGACGTCGCCCCTCCTGCTCCGCCTGGCGCAGCCTGCGGCGGATCACGGTCGCGGCCAGGGCGAGCAGCAGCAGCACGATCCCGATCTCCGCCACCACCAGCGGCACCGCCGTCGAGACAACCAGCGGGGCCAGCCCAAGGACCGCGTAGGAGACCACTGCCGCGACGGCCACGACCACCACCGCCAGCGCCCATCCGATCCAGGCGGCTCGCCGGGGCTTCTCAGTGGTGGGGTCCAGAGGCGTCAGGGCGGCTTCGGCAGCGGCCCCGGCCAAGGGCTCGACGGGTTGAGCAGCGGCCACCGGCTGCCGCTTGTCCGCCGGCTGGCCCGCCAACGGGTGGCTGGGCGGTTGCACAGCCTGCGCTGCCTGCACTGCGGGCCGGGTGACCGGCATAGTACACGGCCCGCCCGGGTCCACCGCCGGCTCCAGGTACCGGGTGCGGCCGTCCTGCACGGCGCCGCGCGCGGCGGAACCGAGGGCGGCAGGTCCGGCGAGGCCGGCATCGGCGGTCGGCTCATGCCCGGACCTCGGCCCGGAAGCGGTAACCGACGGAGGGACCGTCTCGATGTGGGTGGGGTGGGCGGCGTCGTCGCCCAGGGGCCTGGCGGATCTCACGGACACGGTGATCGACGGCGCGCGTGGAGGTGGCGAGTCGATGCCCCACAGGAGGCCAGCAGCTCCTCGCGCGCGTGGAGCTCGCCGGGATGGCTCATGAGGGTAGTCCAGGAGCATTGTGGCCTCGAGGGTGAGCGTCACCTCGCGCCCGCCAGGAGTCACTCGCCGCGAGGTCCGCTCCAGGACGAGCTCCCCGGCCATGAGCCGGGAGGCGGAGGTCAGCAGCTGGGCCACGCCGCGGGTGCGGCGCAGCACCGCGCGCGGATCCGGGAGGCGAGCTCGGCGGGGTCGA
>BNJV01002227.1_pt1 | contig 73061 bp, 136 predicted proteins | sample 8540591 | NCBI WGS metagenome assembly BNJV01 (sample SAMD00202457, study PRJDB9452) | human saliva metagenome | host: Homo sapiens
GCGATATTCGCCGCGGTGGATTCCAAGGGAAGAGGAGATCGTCATAGCCTCACATTCAGGCGCGCGCCGTATGGCAGGGGATGATTCAAGTCTTCCGATGAGATACTTCCCGACATGGGCGCTTCGCAAATTCCTGGAAACCGTCGACCCATACGGATGCGGCGAGCAATGCGCCGGGTCATCGGCCGTTGGTTCGCGGGCTGCGCCGCGCTCCCATTATTATCCCGACGGTGGTGGAGTGTGACTCCGTGGAAACGCTGAATTTCGGGCCGCAACTCACGGGGCTGGCAGAAAGCATCCTGCGGATTGCGGGGAGGTGCCGGGCTTCGTGGCTGCGGGAAAGCGCCGGGCTTTCGCTTGGCCGTAGTGGCGCGCGATCGGCTGTAGCACCAGTGTCGCGTTGAGGATGGATTCAGCGCGAAGGATTAATTGTTGCCACTGCCTTGGTCAGGTTCCTAATAATCCCGCAGAAAGTCTCAAAAATACCCGCCTCAGCCGCAGCCAAAACAGCAGAAGGAAGGTGAACAGGAAGACCGAACCTGGAGCTCACGGGCGTGCGGGGCAGCGTCGCCTTTCTGTATCGGCATCGCCGTCATCGTCACGTGCGCAGTGGTTCAACGTCGGGGCCCTCAGCAGGATCATCATCACACGGCGGGCATCGTGGCCTGCTCTCGGTGGTGGTCCCGATCCTGCTCCTCGCCGTCGCGTCAAACTCTTTGCTTCGTGCCAGGAGACCAACCGACGATTCGCCATCGGCATGGGCGCTCGTGCCGCTCGCGAGGTCAGCTCACATCGCCGTCGATCCGATCAATCCCTTCGAGGATTTTCAAGGCGTTGAGGGGCCAGTGGCCTCATCCGAGGTCTGGCGACGGAGGATCGCGGCAGCTGCTCTCGCCCTTCGGCGCGCCGTTGCTCCTTCTTCTCATCGTCTTCGCGTTCTCTATGCCGGACACCACCGTTCGCGAACTCTAAAGCGGATGATGAGGAAGCGCCTGCGCTGGGCCCTTCGATGAAGAGGAGACTCCCGCCAATCAGGCGTCTCAGCTTCCGTTCCATATGAACGAGCGGCGGCGATTGAGAAGCTGGAAACCTTCGCGGCTTTTCGCCAGAAAAGTAGCGGACTGACGGCGGGTTCCGCCCACAGTGCTTGCGGGCGGCGAGCGACGGGGTCCTCCCAGCGGCGCAAGGATCGGGAAGGAAGGAAGGCCAAGGAGAAATCAAAGGATGACGTTGAGGCCGCTGGGTCATCTAAAGTGCAGTTACAGCGGCGGTCGCATAAAAGCCGATAAAGAAGGCACCGAGCCGCCTTCGCTTCCGGCCCCGGACATATCTTTCAGAGCGGACGCCGGGCGGCAGCTGACGCTCGACCCCTCTATCGTCTACGCTTCCCTCGCTTGGCGCGTCTGAAGAATCGGCCGCCGAGGCAAAGGCGCACGAGAGGCCAACGAGCAGGTCGTGGCCCAACTGACCCGAGGTTTTCACCGACTTCGGCATCGACTGCGCAGGTTGTTGGATTCTCCCGCGGCCCCGGTCACCCAATACGAAGTCGAGAGAACTCGGCCCGGGGGTGAAGGTCGAGCGCATCACCGCGCTGTCGGAATAGCATCGCCCTGTGCCGTCGCATCCGCCGATGTCACGCATCCTTTCGCCGATTCCGAAATCCGGCTGTGGAATCGAAAATCCCGGAACGTCGATCAGCGAGACCGTGCTTCTTGGCGATGTCCTTCGTTCTCAGGTCGCCCAAAAGGCCGATCATCCGTTGACCAAAGTCGGCGTGGGCAAGAGCGTTCGCGCAATTCGTGGTGGCTAATCTCGCGAAGATGCGCACCTTCTCGTCGCCGGCGCACACGGGAGCCGGAAAGGTCTCCTCTTATCAGCTCAATGGTGACCGTCAGTCGCGAGTGAGGCGCCCGGATCAGGTGCGCGCGAGTCCTCGTTGACAAACGGGTTGGGCTGCGATCTACGCTGGGCATCCCTCATCTCATCACGCCGATCATCACGAATCCGAGCGGCCCGAAGCCCTCGAATGGGTGGTCAAGGAAATGGACGCCGCTACGACGACGCATGGCCTACCACTTCAAGAACATCGTCGACTTCAATGTAGGGCCGTCAAAGCCCGGAGCCGTCAGTCCACGGCAATGAGAAAACAAACGCCCTACCCGTATCTTCTTGTGGCGGTCGACAGGCTCGCCAGACCTCATGATGGTTGCTCGCGCGACGTCGAAAGCTCCGATCAGCTTGCCTCACGCGGCTGGCGCGCCGCCAGAATCCACCTCGTGCCGCGCCACGCAGCGCCCGTCGGTGTGGACGTCGTCACGAGCCTTATCAAGGCGAATATCCCATCTCGTCTGGCATTCATGACCTCAGCGCTCGCCGACTCGAACGATCCTCGACCGGTCGGGCCGAGAAGCTCATCGGCCAGGGCGGTGCACTCTTCATGCCGGCTGGCGCTTGCGGCCCATCCGGCTCCAGGGAGCGTGGGTGGATGAGAGGAGATTGAGCGGGTCGTCGACACCATGTGAGGCCAGCTTTCCCGCATACCCGCGACCTTGCGTTTCGAGAGGTCCAGGAAGCCAAGGAAGCGGCGTGAGGAGATCGGCGGTTGGAGATCTTGCTCCGGGCTGCCGACCTCGTCGTCCTGCAGCAATTCGGTTCACGACGTCCGTGGCTTCGCGCAAACTGCGCATCGGTTTCCGCGAAGGCCGGGCGCATGATGGATCTGCTCGAGCAATACGAGATTGTCGGTCCTCCGAAGGCTCGAAAGCTCGCGACGTCTTGGTGGCTCGGAATATCTGGACAATGCGCTCGCGATGCTGAGAGGCGACGCCAGAGCATCTTCGCGACGGGGCCTCCGCCGGGCGAGCGTGCGCCGCCGGGATGAGCAGCTGATGAGGTTCTCCAGAGGGCACAGCGTCCCCGAAGCCCAGAACTGGCACGGCAAGACGATCCTACGGAGAAGAGGTGAGGACGCCTGGCAGCTGACCGGAAGGTGAGCACGGAGGTGTAAACACAGCCACACAAACGGTCGTTTTCTCTTCGCAATTGGCCGTCACCTGCTAACCTCCGACGCGCCTACCGTCTCTTGTTGCGGATCAATGTGCCCTGCGGTTTTGGAGCAGTGATCCGTTCTCGTTCGGTGCTCTCCCTCATGCGAAGGGATAAACCGTCTGTTCTCTGGCCTCGAATCTCCCTCCATCAAGGGTTGGTCCAGCAGCGGGATACCCACAGATCCGCCAGAGGAACGACCTTGTATGTTGTCTTGTCTTGGGCGAGAGATGTCCACGTCAGGTCGGCTACATAAGGGTTTGCCTTTCGCCGGGACTTCGACCGTTGCCGTGAAGTGAAGAGCCCGGTCACCACGCCATAGCCGTGGTTCTCGACGGTCTGGCGAAAAGGTGTTGCCATCGGCCAGCCACACCGGGCATTCCCGCCCGCTTCGGGTCCCGCGGGTGAGTTTCGCGCGGAGGCTCAGGCACGGCCACGCAGTGATTGCCGAACACCAGATCGATTTGCGAATCGGCGGGCGTCTGAGCCGATCCTCATCTGTTCATCGTTGGGGTGACACACTGTATTCTTTCGCCCCAGTGCATAGAGACGACGACAATGGATGCGCCCGCTTTCCTTGCTTTCTGGGCGTCGGCTGTGGTCGCTGACTTTTCGATGGCCCTGTTTCCGACGACGTTCGACCATTCTTTTCCCTTGGGAAGACACATTCGTCAGTGCTTGCCGAAGATGAGCCACCACGACGTCACACGTTTGCAGACACTGCAGGGTGTGAAAGTACTGGATCGTTGGGGCTTCCTGGCGGATCGGGCCGTGCCCGTGATGATGAGCCCACCGCTCAAAGTTGTCGATCGTTGACGTGACGCCGTTGATCCGCGATCCATCGGTGATTGGTGGCCAATGCGCATCCGTCCATCAGGGTCTTGAGGGAATCGGCGATCTGTGGAGAGAACCAAAAGCCAGGTGATTGGAGGCTCCTCACCCGGCGGGACAATAGGGACTTCGAGCGCACAGGGCGAGATCCGTTCCTTCGATCCGGTTGAATTCCCCTCAGAAGCCTGGCGTAATCGTAGCCGTTCGCCGTTTTCGCACGATGGTTGACGGAAGATGGGGAGGATATCGCCGCTGGATGAGATCGTGAAACGCGTGGCTTTCTTGGACTTCGATGCGGGGCGCTATCGATATCGACCCGACGCCGAAGCTGAAATTGGATGATCGGAGGACGTGCTTTTTCGATCATCGTGAGCCGCTTTCAGGCAAGAAGACAGAGCGCGCTCGCGGTGACGGCGAGCCGTTGCGATGAGCCACTACGTATACAATTGCACTGGGCGTATATTTGCGTGATTTCATAATAGGTCCTTTTGAGAAGATCCTATCGCGGCGGATGTGATGCATGATGGGCGGCTTTTCGCTTGGGGATCGATGCCCATGACGGTGCCTGCCCGGTATTCTTACTCGCGTGGTGATAGTCAAGGCAGGGGACGGCGAACGCCCCGTTGATCAACATCGCCAATGTTCTGACCGTCATCCGCCTCGTGCTCGTGCCGGTGTTCATCGCCGTCTACCTCGATGACACGCCGGGTCGATCGGCCTGGAGCATGGGCCGTTTTTCGCCACGGCGGCGTTCACGGACAAAGCTGACGGATACTTCGGCCCAGCCGGAACCTGGTGACCGATTTCAGGGAAAAATCGCCGTTCCATCGCGGATAAAGCTCGTTCGAGTGCCCTTGTTCTCCTCGTGCGCGGTCACCTGTATTGGTGGATAACGGTGGTTATGATCGGCGGAGAGGCGCTGATCACGGCCATGCGTATGACGGTGGTCAAGAAGAAGGTCATAGCTGCCGGACGTGGAGGAAAGATCAGGGTATTTCTTCAGTCCATGAGGCATTGCCGGCATTCTCATTCCGTGGGCGTCTTTCCTTCCGACGTTGTCGTACTGCTCTGCTCTGGACCAGCTATGCGATGATCGCCGTTGCTCTTTACTATTCGATCGTCTCTGCGGTGGAGTATATTGCCGAAGCGCGAAGGATAGCCCGCAGTGGTGGGTGTTTCGACACATGGACGGCGCGGAACGGAACGGGATTGGCGACATCGTTGCAGAACGGCCGAGCGTTCGATGACTCTGGCTTGTGCGGAATCGCTCACCGGGGGTGCACTGTGTTCCGCTTTCGTCGACGTTCCGGGAGTCTCAGCGGTGCTGGGGGGTCGATCACCGCGTATGCCGTGGACATCAAAGCCTCGATTCTTGGCGTGGATCGTCATGTGCTTCAGACGAAGGGGCCTGTCGAGGAACGTGTGGCCGTCGAAATGGCGCGCGGGGTGTGTGACCTTCTCGCGGCAGACGTTGCATTGGCGACCACCGGGGTAGCCGGACCGGGGCCGGCAGACGGGCATCCGGCCGGGACAGTGTGGATTGCATGTGCTGGAAAGCTGGAGCAAGCCCGGCTTCACCGTTTTTCGGTGGCAGAGCCGACGTTCGATCTCAAAACCGTCGATGCCGCGGGTAAACCTGTTGATAGAACTTCTTGGTCAGACTCAGGTAATGCTCCAGTATTGATAGGTAAAAATGTCACAGGAATGGTGAGTCGCTTTTGCCGAAAACCAGGCAGGAACAAATCTGCTGACCGGCCGCGTTGAAGAGGTGATGACCATGGAGCTACGTACCGGCGTCAGCGGAAGTTTGATAGTGCGCCCCGAGTCGCCAATCGTCCTGCGCCCGACGAGCGGGCGCTTTTGCGTCGCGAACTCGGAGGGTGCTGCGTGAATACAGGCAGCGCCAGGGTCGGACGTTTGCGCGAGGGTCTCGTCTGATGCGAGGTCTCTCTCGGATACCTCTGAAGTTGAGCGCGGGCAGAAAGAGGCCTCGTCGGAGCTGCTTTCAGTCTATAGCAAGGCCCTTAACGTGCCCCTGGTCACGTTCTGCGCCCTCGTTGCCGATCGCGTCGATTTTGCCGAAGGGCGTGTTCCCCCGCGAATGCGCTTTCGACTCAGTTCCCGATTCATTGGTGCGTTCTGGGCTAGAAAGTGCGCGAATCTGAGTTTTGGGCGAATCTAGACTGGGTCTTCCCCGCGGAAGAGGGCGCAGTCTTGCCCCGACCTTGTTTTGAGCGAACTCGGCGGTTTGAGCACAGCTGAGGCGCTATCGAAAGGGCAAGCACCGCAAACGGTTTTGGGATGCCGCTGCAGCAACGCGATGGGATCTGCCGGAGTCTTACAGATTCACTCATCGCATCGCATCCGATGACGCGGACGGCTTACCTTCTTCTTAGTTTGTGCGGAATGCTCACCCGCGATTGCTTTTCGGATATAGAAAAGCGGCGTAATTCTTTTGCCAAATGGTGCGTAAACTGACACGCCGTGATAGAAAGTGAGCTCGAACGCGATGTGCGGTGTACTGTGTACGCGGGCTGCGATGTGCGGCCTGCTGTCAACGAGGCTTGACGGGTAGGCCGTTTTTGTCAGAGGTCGGGCATAGCGTGGTTCCAGACGGTCGCTCGGCGAGGGATGACCGTGAAGGGCCTGTTCTGTCCACGCAATCGACACAAAGGACATGAGCGAAAATGGCAGCTAAGAGCGAAGATCGCGCCAAGGCACCTGGATGTCGCCTGTCACAGATCGATCAGCAGTTGGCGAGAGGCTCGGTCGTGCGTTTGGGCGATCATGTCAGAAACGCAAGGTCGCGTCATTCCACCGGAGCCCGTCACTCGACGTCGCAACGAGCGTCCGGAAGCCGTCCTCATGGAAGGGTCATTGGTCTGACGAGTCTACTCCAGGTAAAACCACGGTTCCTCCACGCAGCAAACGCCCAGAAGAACGGCGGGATCGCGGCTCATCGATGCCGAGCACGCTCTTGATCCGAGTATGCCGCGCGCAGGATTGGGCGTCGATACCGATGCCTCATCGTTCCCAGCCGGATACCGGCGAGCGGAGCCTTGCAAATCGCGGATATGCTCATCGCTCCGGGGCGTTGGACATCATCGTCGTCGATTCGGTGGCCGCACTCGTTCCCAAGGCCAGAGTGAGAGGGCGAAATGGGCGACTCGCACGTTGGCCTGCAGGCTCGGCTTACTGAGGCCGGGCCCTGCACCAAAGTGACAGAGGCGCTTTCGGCTTCAGGAACCACTGCCATTTTCATCAACCAGTTGCGCGAGAAGATCGGTGTGTATTCTTTGCACAGCGCGAGACGACCACGGGAGGCAAAGGCTCCTCAAGTTCTACGCTTCGGTTCGTCTTGATCGTGCGCAGGATCAGAGACTCTCAAAAGGAGTCAGGAGCCGGTCAGCTTTAACCGCACGCTGGTGAAAAGTCGTGAAGAAGGTAGAAATATAAGCGCCGCCGCGCACCCACACGGCGGAATTCGACATCATGTACGGGTCGAGGGAATCTCGCGCGAGGATGCATCGTCTGACATGGGGTCGACTGCGGGCATCGATCGTCCGCAAATCCGGCGCCTGGGCCACACCTACGGTGGAGATCAACTCAGGCGGAAAGGAAGAAAAAGCCCGGCATTTCCTTCCGGGACAACCCGAGATCGCCGATGAAATCGAGGGAAGATCCTCGTGAAGATGGGAGACGCTTTGCCCGCGCCTGAAGAAGGAGAGAGACGCAGAATGCGGCCGATGATTCCTGAGGTCATGGAACCGACTCGGGCGGAGTGGGAAGAAAAGGGCCGTGCGATCGTCATCCGGCAGCTATCGATGATGGATCGTTCTCGCTATCAGCCGATGGGGCTATGGCAAAAGAGAGTGCCTGAGGACGTCCGCGAGATCCTCGATCGTTACACCGAGATCGGGTTGATCATTGACGCCCACTTTGCGGACATGTTGGTGCGAACGCGACTAGCCGGAGCCGGGACGTCGCGCCACGTCATCGTCGACGAGCTTCGGCTGCAAAGGAATCGATGCGGGTGCATCGAAGATGCGGTCGGGCATGATTGACGTTGCGTCGAACTCGGGCAGCCACCAGACTCATGATCAAAACGTAGTCGAACGTGGAGGCAATCCGAGCCTTTCAAAAACGCTTTGCGGCGTTGGCTGACGTGGCTTCTCCCATGACGTCTGTTCGGTCGCTTTTGAGACGGGCCAAGATTTGGTGCACCGCATGACGACCCGGTACACCGTACGACCCTGCCGCCGACGATACCGACTGAAAGTGGACTGACACACCGATGTCAACTGTAGAGCTCCCCTCGCACATATGCCATTCGCACGCTCGGTGTCAGATGAATGTCCATGATTCCGAGCGCTTGGCCGGTCTTCTCGAAGATGCCGGCTACGTTCCATCGCCGTAGTGCCAGAAAAGCCGCGCGAGCCACGGACGCGCCGGAGACAGAAGCGCGGGCGTGGTCGTCGTCAATACGTGCAGCGTGAGAGGGCGGCAACTCCGCCTCTTTGGCAATCTCGGGCAGTGGCTGCCGTCAGAGGAAAGGCCGGGCATGCAGATGAGCTGTCGGGGGTGCCTTGCCCGCAGCAGATGCGTGGGGGAATCATAGAGAGCCCCGTGGGTCGATGCCGTTCTCGGCATCACAACCTTGACGTGCTTCCGGTTCTGCTTGAACGGGCCCGGCACAATACGGAGGCCGCGGTCGAAATCGAGAATCCTCAAGGTGTTTCCTTCGACGCACTCCCACGCGAAGGGAAAGCGTTTCGCAGCTGGGTGTCGATTTCCGGTAGGGGTGCTAACATGACACCGCACTCCCTTTTGCATCGATCCCTCATCTGCGAGCAGCGCGCGCCGAGGGGCACCGATGAGGTCACCTTTTGGGACAAACGTCAATTCCTACGGCGTCGGTTTTGGTGATAGGCAAGCCTTTGCCAGCTTGTGCGCCTGCGAGGGAGTTGAAGGTTGGAGCGCATTGCGTTTTCACTGCGCCGCATCCGGCTGCGTTTTCGGACGACGTCATATCGGCGATGGCCGAGACTCCATCTGTCATGCCTTCGCTGCACATGCCCCTTCAATCGGTTCGGATCGCGTGCGCTTCGAGCCATGCGTCGTTCATAATCGTTCCTCGCGTTTTCTTGGCATCCTTGATCGCGTTCGCGCGAACGCATGCCGGATGCGGCGATTACGACCGACATCATCGTCGGTTTCCCCGGAGAGACAGAGAAGAGTTTTCAGGCGACTCTCGACGTGGTTGAGCGTTCGCGTTTCGCCTCTGCGTACACGTTTGTTTATTCGCGCGGCGGGAACGCCGGCGGCCGATATCGACGACCAGATCGATCCGGATCGTCTCCGAAAGATACCGTCGGCTCGTGGCCCTTCGGAACGCATTTCCACGGAGGAAAATAAGGCGAAAGAAGGAACCGCCGTTGAGGTGCTCATTTCTGATGGCGACGGGCGTAAAGACGCGAAACCGATCGTGTCAGTGGGCGTGCGAGGGACAATCGGCTCGTTCGCATCGCGCTGCCCGAAGGCATCGATGCGGAAGTCGCCCGCGCCCGGGCGATATGGTCCGCGCCGTGGTGACGCACGGCGCACCCGCATCAGTGGCCGAGTCACGCCTCGCGGGGCCTTTCGAGATTCTGCGGGACTCGCGCGGGAGAAGCCTGGGCTGCTCATCAGCGACGCAAAAGAACAGTTGCGGGCCGAGGCCGAGGGCCGAGGCTCCGGTGTCCCTTTGGCATGCCGACGGTTCGTCGGCGCTCCGGGCCATGAGCGAGAAGACTCCGCGCCCAGAGTCCACCTTCTCAGAGGAAGGTGCGGGAGGATATTTGCGATCGTAGGGCCGACGGCCTCTGGGAAAAGCTCTACCTTGTCCTCGAGCTTGCCGAAGCTCTCGGTGGGCCTGACGCCGTGGAAATAGTCTCGGCCGACGCCATGCAGCTTTATCGCGGCATGGATATCGGAACAACCAAAGATTCCCGCGTCTGAGCGGCGTGGCATCATCCATCATCAGCTTGACGTACGCGACGTCGTCGACGAAAGCAAAGCGTCGCGATAGACCAGGTAGCGCCCGAGCTGACGTCGATGCGATCCTCGCCTCGGGAAAAACGCCATTGGTTGTAGGCGGATCGGGTCTTTACGTCGCCGGCCCGCTCGATCGCTTGGACTTTCCGGGAAAGATCCGCGAGTTCGCACCGAACTGCAAACACTGCTCGAACGGGAAGGACCGGGGACCGCTTCTGAGCGAGCTTGCTCGCGAGACTCCCTCGGGCACTACGAAGAGATGGATCTGGCCAACACTCGGCGTCTGGTGCGCGCAATCGAAGCAATTCGCGTCTCGGGACGACCGTATGCCCCTCGTTTTCCTCGGCATACCTCCTATTATCCAAGCGTTCATTTATTCGGGGCGGTCCGTGAGCCCAAAGCGCTCGATACAGCGATCGAAGGAGGACACGGTCCATGATTGCCTCCGGGCTCATAGAAGAGACTCGCGAGCTCATGGACCATGGGCTCGCTCGATTCGCCGACGAGCCAGACCGCGCCACGGGCTATGCCCAGGCGATTTCGGTGATAGAAGGCAAGATGGGAATCGATGAGGCCATCGAATCGATCTGTCTGTCTACCCGCCAGCTCGCAAAAAAACAACGAAAATGGTTCCGTGCCGACGCCCGGGTCAGAATGGATCGACCTGGCGGGAGGCGATGTTTCGCATGCTGTCGGGGAAACGATGCTGAGGGCGCGATGAAGATTGTGGTTCGCCCCAGGGCTACCGTGAGGTCGGTGAGAGTAGATCCGTGATTATCCAGCAGTTGGGGCAGGACCCTCACGAAGGCGCACGGCACTGGCACGATTTCATTCTCGTTCCCGATTTTGCGGGCACGCTCGATCTTCCGCGCGAAGCCGTCGCCTCCGTATGCGATCGTCATTTCGGCATCGCGCGCAGACGGCACCTGATTCGGTTGTGCGCACCGCATCCGTCCCTGAAATGGCCGACGTCGTCAAAGAGACGCCCCTGAAAGCCGAATGGTTCATGGACTATCGCAACGCCGACGGTTCGATCGCTGAAATGTGCGGGAGAACGGCCTGAGAGTTTTCGCGCATTATCTTCGGATTCGAGGGTAGTCGACCTGAAATCAGGGGCGTTCGATGGCGATCGCAACGCGCGGAGGCGTGAAGACGGTTTCCTTTGATGGCTCGGTCTACACGATCGATATGGAATACGGATTGCCCTGTGGCGACGGCGGCGCGGATACGAGCGTCGCCATTCCCGAGTTGGGTGAGCGCCCGGCATTGAGCGTGAATATGCCCGATCCGCACACCGTCGTGTTGCTCCAGCGACGTCGACAATTGGAGAAAGCCCGGCTGACGGAAGAGCCGACGTATGACCCGATTCCTCGGAAGGCACGAATCTGGAGCTGGTGGTTGCTTCGGCCACTTCACGTGATCTAGCCGGGTACTATTCAGCGAAAGAGGGCGGATGCTTGGACGGGAAGGGTGATCTCCAGGCGCCACTGCCCATGCGGGTGCTTGCAGACGTGGGGTGGGGAGACGCTCGCCTGCGGATGCGGGAACATGCGCCGCAGCCCTCGCCGTCCTTCTGTCGCGTGGCCACCGCGAGGGTGAGGTCAAGCTCCGCTCACCGGGAGACACTGACTGTGCGCGATCGAAAAGGGGCGTGCATGTTGACAGGCCCCTGCCATTCTGGTCGCCGAATTCTCGCTCATCGGCGTCGCAGGATACAGCGGAGAATAGCGGCGGGTACAGCGCGATAAATAGAGACGAGTACAGCGACGAGCGACTGGATTTTTCCTGGTTTCGCGGGCCCTAAATCAAAATTCGCTCGTGTGTAAGATCCGAGATTCGCCTGCGCGGGACCCAGAACGAGATCCTCCTGCGCGGGACCCAGAACGAGATCCTCCTGCGCGGGACAGAGAATCGCCTATGGACAGAGAATCGCCAATGCAGTGTTCTGGCGGTTCCAATGCCGATCTCAAAGACCGGCATCTTCGCCCGGCGCCTCCTCTTCGCCGTGAGGCGTGCGTGTGACCGCGAGACCCGGAAGCCCTTCGCGGAACCGACTTTTACACACCCCCAGCCTTGTTCGAGCATCCAGGGAACGGGCGAATCGGCCCCGAGGTTTCGCTGGACAACGATGTAAGCGACACCGTCGTCGGCAAGCTTGCCGATCAGGTCGTCAAAAGTTCGTGAAGAGACTCTTTTGCAATACGCACCGGCGGATTGGACCAGATGACCAGTTTTCCCGTCCTGTAAGGCTTCAGGGGCATCTTCGGGGGTGAAAACAGCGGGTGAAAAACCTGCGCGCTTCGCATTCTTCTGGGTGAGTTCGAGAGCGCGTTCGTTGACGTCAACGGCCCGTACGTCGCCATCCGTCTCGGCGCAGAGAGCGAGTCACGGGCTTCAACCGCAACCGAGATCTACGGCGAGGTCGCCAGGTCGCAGATCTGGTTCGGGAACCTTGCGCAGTAACACGGCTGTTCCCTTGTCGACGCGATCGGCCGAAAACACGCCTCCCGACATTGTGACGGTGTATTCACGGCCCGCGTAGCGTCACGCGCTCGGTTGAGCGGCGTTCGACGAGGATTTGGGAAAAGTACGCTCGTGGACACGGCACCAGCTTACAGTTTGACGGTGAACGTCCAATTGCCGGCATATGCGGATTTGATTACTCGCGGCCGGCCGCATGATACACCGGTTGACCGCTGACTGCTCGAACTCAGGGCGTTTGAGTCCGATGGACGATCTGACAGGGCGAGGCGCCAAGCAGACGATTTCGTGGGACAATTGATGGCGTATAGAAAACACAGAGCGGCTCGGATGCCTCAAAGTCTCGTATCGATCTTGACTCCACCGTCGGCACTGCCCTGCAGGCCGTCGCCCGTGACGATCTGAGGCTGGTCGGGCGACGGGCTCGACCAGGAAGAGCGGTCGCTCTCTTCGGCAGGTACAGGCCTCGAGACAGGGTTTCGCGCGAAGGGGCGTTGACGTCGAATACCGTCAGGTGCGCCTGGAAAGGGTGAGTTTTAGTCGCCGCTGGGCGAAGGCAGTGCTGACGGCGCCGAAGGCTCGCTGCGCAGAGCTGGCCGCACTGGCCGAAACAGCCGGATCACGGGTGCTTGACGGACTCCTGCAGCGGCGGTCGCTCCCCGATCCGGCTACCTACCTGGGCTCGGGTAAGGCGCAGGAACTGGCGGACCTCGTCGCATCTGCCGGGCTGATACGGTTATCGCCGATTCCGAGCTCGCTCCGTCGCAGCGGCGGGCTCCTCGAGACATAGTGAGGTCAAAGTCATCGAGCCGAACGGCACTCATCATGACATTTTTGCTCGTACGCCAAAATCTCGGGAAGGCAAAAGCCCAGGTTGAGCTGGCGCAACTGGAGTATCTTTTACCTCGCCTGCGCGGATGGGGCGATTCGATGTCGTCAGGCCGGTGGTCGAGTGGCTGCGGGGAGCAGGTATCGGATCTCGCGGCGCCCGGCGTGACGCAACAATTGGACAGGCGCAGAATTCTGCACGCGAATGGCGAAACTCCGCCGGGATATCAAAACGCATGAGGGCCAGCCGAGGCACCAGCAGCAGCGCCGAGCGGCGGCGCACTAAGACTCCGTCAGCGGTCGTGGTCGGCTACACGAATGCGGGTAAATCTTCTCTTCTCAATCGTCTGACTGGGGCAGGGGTGCTCGTTGAGAATGCCCTCTTCGCTACCCTCGATCCGACGGTACGTAGGGCTGACCTTTTTCGGGACGCGAGTACACATTGACCGACACGGTCGGTTGTGCCGGCAACTTCCACCCAGCTCGTCGAGGCCTTCCGTTCGACTTTGGAGGCGGGCGAGGCGGATCTGCTCATCCGTCGTCGACTCACTCCCATCACGATCCTGCGGGCCAGGTCAGAGCCGTGCGTGAGGTGCTTTCCGATGTGCCAGAACACGGGATGCCCGCGAAATCGTCGTCCTGTCGAAGCCGACCTCGCCAGCCCCGTAGATCTGGCGCTGCGCTCGCTTTTTCAGGGGCGGTCGCCGTTTCGTGCCTTACTGGGCAGGGAATCGATGAGCTTCGCGCAATTATTGAAGAAGCCCTTGCCGCTGCCGGAGATCGAAGTGGCCCTCGTCATTCCATACTCGACCGGCGGTCTGCTTTCGCGGATATACGACGAGGGGCGAACTGTTGGCCCCGATCGAGTATCGCGACGAGGAACATTCGTCCATGCCAGGATATCGCCTGATATTGAATCTGCGCTGCATCGCAAAGGGTGATGCCCAGACGCGAAAGATGGGCGTGAGGCGATGAACATGAGTGAGGCTGCCCCGATCGCGACCATTCTGTTGACAAGGGTTGAGGTGGCTGGCCGAGAGATTCTCGACGCCGTCGTTCGGGCCATTGGCGGCGCACGCCGCCAAGGGCAGGAAAAAAGATAGCCGATGCGGTCAGTGAGGCGCTGGAAGAAGGCGGGCATGTGATCGTCCAAGCCGGCACGGGAACAGGAAAGTCCGTCGGATACTTGGCTCCTGCCATGGGTGGGCGGCGAAACCGGCAACCGCGTGATCGTGTCCACGGCGACGCTCGCTCTCCAGCGCCAGATTGTTGCCGTGGACGCGCCAGATGGCCGAAAGCGGTGCGTGAAGATATGGAAGAACGCCGGAAGTCGCGCTTGTAAAGGGCTGGAACAACTATGTGCTGCCTGCGCGAGCTGCCAGCAGCTACGGAAGAAGACGCCCTGTTCGCGAGCTTCCGGGCGAGATACGGGGCTAGCGCCACCGGCGAAGAAGTGGTGCGCCTGCGCGAATGGGCGATGGCGACCGATACGGGCGACCGTGACGATCTCGTTCCGGGGGTCTCGGATCGCGCATGGCGCCAAGTATCGGTTGCAAAGCCCGAATGCATCGGAGCGAAATGCCCGATGCGCGGATCGTGCTTTCCGTCCTCGCCCGCGAAGCGCTGAAGAAGCGGATATCGTGGTGACGAACCATTCGATGTTGGGGTCGAGGTCGACGAAAACGCCCGTCCTCCCGGAAGCGCAGCCTTCGTCGTCGACGAAAGCCCACGAGCTAGCCGACCGCGTCACGGGTCAGTTGACGGTTTCTCTTTCCAAAAGCGACGTCTCTTCCCTCGCAAGGCTGTTGAGACGACAGTCTATTCTCGCAACGGAACTCGAGGCTGCTGGCGAGGAACTGGTTGAGGTTCTCGACGAGACTCGATGAGGGGCGATTGGAGGAGCTTCCGCCCCGCTCGTGAGACAGCCTGTCCAGAATGCTCGGCGAGTTGCAGCAGGTGCGTGAGGATGTCAACGATTTGGGGGACAAAGATGAAGCTGCGACCGCCGCGAAGTCTTTGACCCGCGGGCGAGTTATGGCTCTCGTCGATGTCGTTGAGCAGCTGCTGTCTGAGGACGTGACCCAGGGACGCATCGTGCCGTGGATCGCGCGCGACGCCGATGGGCGAAGCTCGCTGCATGCGGCGCCCTCGATGTTTCCGCCTCTCTTGCTGACGCGCTTTTCGAGGGCAAAGCCGTGATCCTTACGTCAGCCACGTTGGAGGTTGGCGGCAGCTTTCAACATATCGCCAGCGCAGTCGGTTCACGTACCCCAGCCAGGGCCCGTGGAAGGGCATCGACGTGGGATCACCGTTCGACCATGCCAAGCAGGGAATTCTCTACGCTGCAGCAGCCTTGCCCACGCCTGGGCGCGAAGGTATAGGCGAGGCGCAGTTGAAGGAGATCGTCGAGGTTGCTCGAGGGCCAGCGGTGGGGGAGCCCATGGGCTGTTCACGTCCCGTCGCGCCGCCCAGAGGCTGCGGAGTATGCGAGAGGCGGCTCGAAACGCCGGTCTTTTGCCAAGGGACGATCAGCTTTCGACACTCGTTGGCGAGTTTGCCCAGGACGACGCCGCCAGCCTCTTCGGCACGCTGTCGCTGTGGCAGGAGTTGACGTTCCCGGTCGCACGTGCAGGCTCATCATCATCGATCGGATACCGTTTCCTCGACCCAACGACCCTTTGACGCAGGCGAGGACTCGCGCGGTGGCCGAGGCGGGAGGAAATGGCTTCATGGCGTGGCAGCCGCCCACGCGGCACTGCTCTGGCGCAGGGAGCGGGGCGGCTTTACGGCGCACCGACGATCGTGGAGTGGTGGCAATCCTCGATCCGAGAATCGTAACGGCGCGCTATGGTTCTTTTTCTCGCTGCGTCATTGCCCGCCAATGTGGAGGACGAAAGACCCAGGCCTGGTGCGTTCCGCTCTCGCGCGTTTGGCCGCGATGCCTGATTCTCGGCCTGATCAGGGCGAGGATCCGAGCCGGCCATATGAAATTCGTGTGGAGACATAGAACGCATTGACTGCCGCGCAGGCGCGCAGCCGTAGGATTCTCTTTGGACGGTAGCGAAATGCCGTAAAGCAAGGAGGAGATGTGACCGACAGGTCCAAGAAGGGCGAAAGCCAAAGACGCCAAAAGATAAGGAAGAGGCTCCCGCTCTCGCTGTGCCGAAGCGATCGATCCGAGAACGGGCGAGACGCGGTACCAAGGTTGCGATCATAGGCGCCGGGGCAGTCGGCTCCCGCCGTCACGTACGCATCGATGATTCAGGGCGTTGCGCGACATTACGCGATGTTCGACATCAATGAGTCAAGGGTCAGCTGAGGCACTAGAGCATCGCGCAGGGCAGCCAGTTCGCCCCCGTTTCAACAGTCGAGGCTCGGCTGACATCGCCGTCATCAAGGACGCCGACGTCGTTGTGATCACCGCCGGCGCCAAGCAAAAGCCCGGTCAGTCTCGCTTGGAGCTTGCCGGCGCGACGATCGACATCATGAAAATCGATCGTTCCCAAGAGCGGTAGAACAGGCCCCAATGCGATCTACCTCATGGTGGCCAATCCTGTGGACGTCGTTACCTATGCGGGCTGGAAGCTTTCGGAAGCGAGCGATGGGCGTTTCTTCGGCTCGGGTACCGTTCTCGATTCTTCGCGTTTGCGCTATCTCGTCGCTCTTGCGTGCGGCGTGGCCCCAGAACGTCACGCCTACATTGCGGGTGAGCACGGCGATTCCGAAATCCCGCTGTGGGTTCCGCCATGGTCGGTGCGGTTCCTCTTTTGCAGTGGGGGCAGACAGTCGACGGCAAGATGCTTGATGACGGAGTTCGCGAGGATTCACCACGACGTGGTGCGCTCTGCCTACAACATCATCGAAGGCAAAGGCGTGACGAACTATGCCATTGGAATGTCCGTTGCATCGATCCTCGGTTCGATCGTTCGCGATGAGCACCGCGTCCTCCCCTGTTTCTTCTTACATCGAGGATTGGCTCGGAATATCCGATGTGTGCGTCATCGGTTCCGTCGAGTCGTGGGACGTGCCGGCGTTGGGCGCAGACTCGTCCCCGTCGTCACGCCACGCGAGTACGACGGTTTGCGGCGTTCGGCTGATTCAATTCGAGACGTCGCGCGCCAGTTTGGATTCTGATCAAGGCTGAGCTCCGCCAAGCCACCGGCGATGTGGCGATGGACAATCAACGAGCGGGTGCCGAAACATTTGTAGCTGAGGAGCGCGGGCCCTGCGGGGCCTGTGCTCCTCTTTTTCGTGACCGCACGCGTCTTCTGCGGCTTTGGGCAAACTTGGAAAGCCCTGGTCTCGCTGCGATCAGATCATAGCGAGCGCAGCACTGTGACAACACGGCCGAGAATTTCTGCGCCGTCAGCTGGTATGGGCCTGTACTCGCTATTGCGTGGAAGCAATGTGATGTGGCCGTCCTTACGCTGCAGCACTTTGACGGTGGCCTCGCCCTCAATCATCGCGGCGACGATCTCCCCGTTTTCAGCCACAGGTTGTCTCCGGATAACCACCCAGTCGCCGTCGCAGATAGCCGCGTCGATCATCGAATCGCCCACGACTTTGAGCATGAACAACTCGCCGTCGCCGGTGACTGAGCGGGGGTGGAAGACTTCCTCGACCACCTGATCGGCGAGAATTGGTGATCCGGCAGCTATTCGACCGACTATCGGCACGTTAACGGAATCGTCTACGTGGAAGTTTTCCGCCGGAGTCTGCGGAGCTTCTGATGTGCCCCACGAGGCACGCCGGCACTCGATACGATCGGCGTATAGCCTGCGATGCGTATTTTCCAACCCTCGCTCGGTTAGAAGGATGGTTCGCGGGCGCTTGGGTCGCGCACGATGTAGCCCTTGTCCTCAAGCGCATCGAGCTGGTATTTCACCGACGACGTCGAAGAAAAACCGCAGCGATCCGCGATTTCTCGAATAGTTGGGGCGTAGCGATTCCTCAATAGTTCGGAGCGAAGACAGTTCAACACTTCTTTTTGTCGTTCGGTCAGAGCCGTCCTGCGTCTGGCCATGATCACCTCGGTAAGAGCCCCCAAAAAGTGTCGGAGGGCCGCGATTGACTATGGATATCAGCCTAGTGGCAACGATAAGAAAAAGGCAAACATTTGTTCAGAGAAACTTTCAACGCCTTTACTGGACAAACGTTCGAATATTGACTATCGTTTGAAAACAGATGTTCGATGAACGAAAGTTCGAGGTGAAGCTATGAGCGTTCCACGCATTCGAGTCGAGGTCGATCAGGTTCGATCCGACGCACCAGGGTGGTCCTCCGTTGTTGCGAGTCGTCGGTTCGAATGTTCGGCAAGGGGATTCAGTCGTAGGACGGCATACCGAAGGGAGGAAAGCGAGAAGACTGCGGACGGCCGGTGCTCAAGCTCGTCAAACCGGGCGTGGATTCACGGCCGTACCCCGTAGTGCCTGGCCGGTCGCCCGCTACCTTTGGAGCCGGGGTGGAATGTCGGGGAGTTAAGGGCGCTTCGAGGCGCTGCCATAGCCCTTGCCTGCGTTGCGATGGTCGTGCTGGGACTCGTTGTGGGGACTTTGTTGCTTCCTGCCGGTCATCAAACAGTCGTCGTGCGGTCGGGGATACCTGTGGACGATTGCTTCCAGAGTAGACGACGCTCCGAGCAGGCCAAAGCCGTTGCCGATATCGCTCAGCTGAACTCGCTTGGCTCCCTGGAAAGTGCAATCGGGGCAGAAGCTTGTGTTGCCCCGGTACTGATGAGACCAGTCGCCGGGCCAGGGAGGGAAACCTTGGCCCGGCAAACTGGATTAGTTTTGGTTTCGTAGGGATGCTTGCCGCGCGCAAGACTCCCGCGTCTAATGTTGAAGAATGCGCTGTCCGTTTTGTCGATGCACCCCGAATCCGCGTGATTGACTCGCGGGCGAGCGATGATGGCCAGGCCATCGGGAGGCGTCGTCAATGCCCGAAATGCAACCGGCGATTCACAGCAATCGAAACTGCCAGTCTCTTGGTGATCAGCGTTCTGGCACCAATGAGCCATTTTCTCCGGAGAAGATTATGAACGGCGTGGGGAAGGCATGCCAAGGGCGCCCGGTAGGCGAAGATGACTTAGCGAGGCTTGCACAGCAAGTCGAAGAGCAAATCCGTGCCACAGGGGCCTCCCAGATAGATACACATGAAATAGGCTTGGCCATCCTCGAGCCGTTGCGTGAACTCGACACGATCGCGTATCTGCGTTTCGCCTCGGTCTACTCGGATTACGACTCGCTGGACGATTTCGAGAGGAGACAGTACGCGAGTGCGTGAGAACCCGCCTGCGCTCTCTCAAATGACAGGGTCCCTCACATGAAACCTCGTTTTCCAGATCCCCTCGAACAAGGGGACATCGTCGCGGTGACCTCGCCATCGGGTGGCGTTCCGCCGGCCCTCATGCCCCGTTTGAATTTTGCCGTCGAGGACAGTGCGCTCCCGAGGGTTCGACGTAATCATCGGCCAGTGCATGGACGGAAGCGGGGTGACTTCGGCTCCTGTCTGCCAGCGCGCGCAAGAGCTACAGGATTTCCTTCTTGATCCCGAAATCAGAGCGATCATCCCACCATGGGGCGGCGAGCTGGCCATCGACCTTCTTCCGCACATCGATTGGCAGGCTGTTTCCGAAAGCAGAACCAACCTGGGTTGTCGGATACTCGGACACGTCACCCTTCTCGTGCCGCTGACACTGAAGGCTGGCATCGCCACGATTCACGGAAACAACTTTCTCGACACCCCGTTTGCCGTGCCTGAGGGCCTCATGGGATGGATGGACATCGTTTTCGCTCCCGCGGGATCCCTCGTTTACCCAAAGACTCGAGCGCTTCCGTCAGGCTTCGTTCTCTACGAATCGTTTCCTGAGATCGCGGAGTTCGACCTCACCGAGGAAGCTTTATTGGGTGCGCCTCGACGGTGCCGGCGACGTCCACGTTCAGGGCAGGCTTATCGGAGGATGCATTGAAACCCGGGGAACCTGGCAGGCACGCCCTTCGCCCAGACGGCCGAACTCGCGCACTCGGTGGGGATTCACTCATCGTATACGTCGAAGCGGCCAATGCGGACGCCTACGAGGTGTGTCGGACTCTTCGTGGAATGCGCTTGGCAGGATTCTTTTTGAACGGGCAAGCGCCGTACTCGTCGGACGTACAAACGCTCCCGACTGTGCTGATATGAACCAGTACGACGCGGTCATTGACGCTTTGGGCGGATTGGGCGTGCCGATCATCGCCGATGTCGAATGCGGGCATGTTGCTCCGTACATGCCTCTCGTCAACGGTGCGATGGCGGAGGTGATCGCTACGGAAACAGAGTCGCGAATACGACAGGTTCTCGCGTAAAACTAGAACCTAGGCGCCGAAGCGGAACCTCCGTAGTGGAGTCGAAAACTCTGGTGCAATAGCCAGAACTTCATTAGCGGACATTGCGCGTTGGGCGACGGCCGACATTGCGCGTTGGACGACAGCGCCACTGCACGAGAGAAGGAAGAAGCCGCCGCGCACGGCAGCGGACATCGCAACCTATGCCGGTTGTCCCCCGATGTCAGGACCGAAACGACCGTCTCGCATTTGTGACGGACCTTGCTGAGTTTTGGCCGCGAGCCAGGATTTTAGGCCGTCAAGATTGAAGTTTTCGGCGAACCAGTGGCGCACCGACTCCGGAGAGGGGGTATGTTCGGCAATGCGTTCGGCAAATCGAGAGCGCAGACTTTCCAGGCTTTCTCCTTCGATGCCAAATCAGTCGCCGAGCTGCTCGCGCGTGACTGAATACTGTTCCTGAAGCTGGGAAACGAATGCCTCGAAAGCCTCACCGGTGGCTTCAGAGATTTCCAAAAGCCACCGCGCGCCAGTGACCCGCTGTCAGCTCGAAGCCTTGCAACTGCTCGCGAACATTGCGACGCAGCACCTTTCCAAGTTGAGAACGAGGAAGATCCGGCGACGACGGCGATCGATCGCACGTGCGTAATGAGATAGCTTGCCCTGGGTCCAACGTCGTACGGCATCAAGGTCGACGACGGCTCCGGGCTCAAGCACCAGGGCGGCGACTCACGGACTCGCCGCGAGGACCCCCGTGCTTTTCGGGCATGCCGATGACGGCGACGTCACGCACTCCCGGCATTCGCTCCGATGGCGTCCTCAACCTGCGAAGGATAGACGTTGAAGCCTCCGTTGATGATAAGCTCTTTCGCCCTGCCGGCCATAACTAGAAAAACCGTCATCCCAATAACCCAAATCGCCCGTGCGAAGCCAACCATCGTCGGTCACCGCCGAGCGGTCTCTTCAGGATCGTTGTGGTAGCCGGCGAAAACCTGCAGTCCGCGAACAAAAATCTCACCCGTGCCGTCAGCTTCTTCGTTGCGGATTCTCGTCGACGATACGTACCTCGGTCGAAGGGAATGGAAGACCGAGCGTTGAGGGGCGTCGCTCGGATGACACGCAGGAGAACCCGCGATAATGGGGCTGGCTTCGGACATCCCATAACCTTTCGATGATGAACCCGCCCGTCGCATTCTCCCATCGAGCCGCAAGGTCGGGATCGAGTGCCATTGCTCCGGAAAAAGCGAGCCGATGGCGCTCAGATCCTCGCCGCGTTCAGATGCCGCATCGGTATCCGAGCGAACATGGGGCGACTCCGGGAAGCATCGTGATGCCCCGGCGCCGGTGGGCGGCGAGGGTGCGTGAGGATCGAACCCTGGGCAGCAAAATGACCGTCGCACTGAGCCTGACTCCCAGAATCGCCGCCATCATGCCGAAAGCATGGAACAAGGAGGACGCACACACGACCTCGTCACCCGGCGTGAAATAGGGAACCCACGACTTTGTCTGCTCAACGTTCGATGCGATGTTGCGGTGTGTGAGCATGACTGCTTTTTGGAGTTCCCGTGGTGCCTCCAGTGTGGATGAGAACGGCGACGTCGTTCATCTCGCCGCGCTCGCTGCACGACGTGCCCTCGCCTTGTGAACGAGGTCGTCGAAAGAGCCAATGCCCTCGGGGACGCTTCCGCGAGTTTGGCGCGTTGCTCTCGCGCTGACGTCAGAGGCAGGCGCAAAAAGCAGCGGGATACGACGCGGAAGTTCGCGTGAAAGATCGACGGACAGGAAAGTGGGCGCGGCCGAAGAAGGTGCGCCTGCGCGCTTTCGAGACGGTCAGTTGACGAAGGCTCACCTGCCGATGATGAGCCGAAACATGATGTGAAGCATGCTCGTCTGTGAGATCAGAGAATGGCGCCCGCATCGGCTGCGCGCGACGAGCTCCTCGGCTTAGGGCTCACGGAGTGCGTCTTCGGCCGCCATCGTCTCAAGGTTTGTTCCCCACGCCGACGAGACGGGATCCTCGACGCGAAATTTCGCTCGCGAAGCTCCCTTGCGGGGCAAGCGGATTGTGTTGCCACCGTCGCCCCGAGCGAGGAGGGCGGCGAAAAATGCGACGATATGCTGCGGGCGGTTTGGCGGGACAAGTGAGACGACGTCGCCCCGGCCGACTCCAGTTCGCTTACGCGCATGTGCGGCCTTCCGAGTGTGATGGGCGAGCTCACCGTAGGTGATGGTTCGGCCGAGGAAGTCAATAGCAACGGAATTCGGGAAGACCGTGGCTGAGCGCTCCAAAAGCTTGTCGAGTTGTATTCCGGCGGGTCTGTTTCTGCCGGGACACCGGGCGCGTAATGGAGGCGCTCAGGTTCCATGGTGCGCGGGGTCCCTTTCCGACAGCACGAAGTTTGTGAAATGCCTCTACAAGTGTGGTGTGAGCGTCCGTCGGTCCGCGAACCGGCGGGTGCAGTGTTGATCCCCGTCCGGCGGTCAGTCCCTATGCAGCACTCGCAAACGAATGCTCTGATCCAGCTCGGACAGTTCGCGCAGGGCCGATTCCGGAAGTTCCGATGCGAGGTCGGTGACCATGTAACCGATTTCACCGGAAGTTACGAGCGTTTGGGCATCGACGTTGGCGTTGGCTGCCGCGAATATGCTGTTGACGTGAGCCAAAGCGCCCGGAGTGTTCGAATGGATCCAGGTCACGCGATGCCTCGCGGACGGAGCTGGCGACATGTCCACTTCGGGCCATGTTCACGGATAGGCCCGTCAAGCCCTTGCGCCAATAGGATACGAGCTTCTCGGCGACGAAAGAGCCAATCGATTCTTGAGCTTCGACCGTCGAGCCTCCGATATGAGGCGTGAGAATGACGTTGTCCAGGCCGGCGAGCGAGCAAGAAAACGGCTCGCCGTTGGCATTGGGTTCGTGAGGGAAAACGTCGATCCCAGCTCCGCTGAGGCTGCCTTCGACCAGACGCTCGCGCACGGCATCAAGGTCAACCACCGAGCCCCGGGAAAGGTTGATGAGAATCGCTCCCTCCTTCATTGCCATGACTCGGTCGCGTCCGAAAGAATCCGGCGTTCGAAGCCCGCCCGTCAATGTGGATCGAAACGATGTCGGCCCGCCCCAGGAGCTGGCTCAAGCTCCGCATGCGCACGGCGTTGCCGATGGCCAGTCTCTCAGCGACGTCGTAGAAGAGGACGGACATGCCGAGTGCCTCCGCGATGATGCCAAGCTGTGTACCGATCGAGCCGTAGCCGACTATTCCCAGAGTCTTTCCCCTGACCTCGTGGGCGCCCGAGGCGCCTCTTCTCCCACACGCCGCTTTGGAGGATCTTGTTTTTGTCCGTCACGTGCCGGGTTAAGGCAATGGCTCGGGCGATTGCGAGTTCGACCAGCAGACCGGGTGTTGGCATAGGGGCGTTGAAGACAGCGATGCCTGAGTCGTTGGCGGCGCCTATGTCGATTTGGTTTGTCCCGATGCAGAAAGCGCCGATGGCGGCTACATGCCGGTTGGCATCGAGGACTTCGCGGGTGAGATTCGTCTTCGATCGGATGCCCACCATGTCGACGTCGCTCAACGCTTCGATGAGTTCGTCGCCTTGGAGAGCTCCTGGGACGCGACGGACTTCGATGCCGTATTTGGCGAAAATCGAGTCTGCGGACTCGTGAGGGGATTCGAGGAGGAGGACTCGTGGCATTGTGCCTTCCTTGCCGAGGGGTAGGTGGCCAAAAGAAGCCGAGGGGTAGGTGGCCAAAAAGAAGCTGTGTGGCCAAAGAAGAACGGTACCGCAATCACGGCAGAAAAATGCCGTTCGTCCGCAATTCGAGAGATAACGGTCTGCCGTATTTGAAGGAAATTTACGCCATTCCGGCGGGAAGGGAGCCCGAGTGAGTATGTGGAGGCGCCTGGTGGGCCGAGTCATCGCGACATACAGGTTTCCCGGCCCTTCGGCGAGCACGGAGGAAGGTTCAGCGAGGCTGACGACGTCGTACTCCAATCCCTTCGCCTCTACCGCGGAGAGCACACTGACGCGAGTGAGTCCCGCGGCGTCGGCCCGCACATATCTCTCCGTCTCGGCGTCGTCACTCCAAATGCGGAGACGATCTTCTCACGTGAGTTGGAGGCGGCGATGACGCCAGTGTGCCTTCGCTGGGGCCGTATTCTCCGTCCATCCAGACGCACCCTTTCGATCGATGCGGCCACGTGGCCGATCGGGTCAGTGGCAGCGGTGAATGTGAGGCAGTCCGGGAGATCGCGTGCGGCTTCGATGGGCAGAACATCGACGCCAGCCGCAGCCAATGTGCGCTCGGCCGAGTGAAGGATCGTGGCGGGAGTCCGGTAGGAGACCGTGAGATTTTTCGACGCGGGCGCGCTCGATCCGAGGCGCCCGAGGATTGCCTTCCACCCGCCGGACGGCGAACCGTTCGGCCGTTGGTCGAGTCTCCGACGACTGTCATCGACCTTGTCCGGCGCAGCGACGAGCGAGCATCTCCCACTGCATCGGAGAAAGCTCTTGTGCCTCATCGACCACCACGTGGCCGTACGTCCATGTGCGATCCGACGATGCTCTGTCCGCCAGAGTCGACTGGGCCCTCGAGTTAGCTACCCGTTCGGTCAGCTGCTCAAGGTTGACGATCCCCCGCCGAGGTTCATAGAGCTCATCGTCTCTTTGACATATCGCGAGAGTTCGGCGTCGCGGGCCTGAGCTGCTGCTCGCTGGCGTTTTTCGAAATCGGTGCGGAAGGTTCCCTAGATGTTCAGAAAGCTCATCGAGAATCGGAATGTCCGCTGCGGTGATGGGGCTCCCCCTTAGGGCGGCGAACGGCTTCGATTTCCCCGGTCGTGAGCTCTGGTGCGCACTCGGCTAAAAAGTTCGGGCCGGCAGTAGAGCTGCTCCAACAGTTGCACGGGGGAGGAGGGGAGCCATCGAAGGTTGATTTCACGGCGTGCATCGATCGAAGAGACAACTTCGTCTACTATCCAATCGGCGTCTTCGAGTGCAATCTCCTGTGTTTAGCCACTTGGTTTTGCCAATTCTTCGACGAGGACTTTCGCATAAGTATCACGGGCTTCGTTGTGTGGACGCCCTCCTCGCCGAGCGCGCTGCTGGGCAGCCTCGACGTGCTTTGGGAGCAGCGTGACCGGGCTGGAATCGATCGTGAAAGAGACAGCTTTGTCCAAAGGGCGTTGGAGAATGTTGCGCACCGCGTTTGCCGCTATCGCTTTCCATACGATCTTGCCTTTGACTCGGGGCGGATTCCGGAGCGTCGACGCCCCGTTGCCTCGATTCCGGCAGCAGACCGGTGATCGTCGTCGAAACTATGTCCGATTCTCCCAGACTGGGAAGGACCCTGGTCGATATAACGCAAGAACACCGGTGAAGGGCCCCAATGAGAACGCCGGGCGAGAGCCGCTCGCGCTGCGTGTAGAGGAGATAGCCGCTCTGTGCAGTGCCACGGCGGTCTTTCCCGTTCCCGGCCCGCCTTGGACCACGAGAATGCCGCTTGAATCGGCACGGATGATCCTGTCCTGTTCGGCCTGAATCGTCGCGACGATGTCGCTCATCTTCCCGTCGCGGGCCGAGGACATTGCCGCCATCAAGGCGCCTTCGCCGGTGAGGTTGAGATCGTTCAGGCCTTCGGAAGCATCGGCGTCCAGCACTCGTCTTCGACGCCGATGACGTCGCGCATCCCGCGTCTGAATATGCCGGCGGCGAACGACGTCGCGAGGCTCCGCGGCGGTGGCCCGATAGAAGGGCTCGGCCTGTGGGGTTCGCCAGTCGAGAAGGAGGATTTCTTGGTCCTCGTCCTTGAGTCCGATTCTCCCAATGTGCTCGGTTTCGCCGTCTGTGAAGTCGAGGCGACCCATGACGAGGCGATTCTCGACATTGCGCAAACGTATGAGATTGTCCTCGTAATGAGTGGCGAAAGAGTCGCGTTCCGAAAAGGGCGCCCGCGCTTTCGTGCCCCTGCTGCACCCGGACCTCGCGCAGACGTTCCGAGTAGAGCGTCGCGTTGGCGGTCGAGCGCGGCATATGCCGTCTCGACGAAGTTCTGTTCGTCGGCGATTGCGCGAGAGCGCGCGGATATTTCACCCATGCGATGGTCCTGGAACGGCGAAATGACCACGTAAATTATCGGCCACAAGGAGCCTCGAAGCTAATTTGCACACCCTGCCATGAGCGGAATTTGATGGGTACCATCACCACAGTCCGAACGCCAGTCAAGGATGTCTGGTGGTTCGTCCAAGCCCGGTCGAAGGGAATTCAACGAGTCGAAGGCGCAGGGAGCCTTGTGGCAAAGTAGTGGGCGAGGAGAGGAGACACATGGGCACTTCGTATCGTTTCCAGAAGGGAGGACTCGAACGCGTCGAGCGTCTGGTCCTCAATCTGGTGGATCCAGCCGTCGACGCCGGAGCGGTCAGTCAGTTGATTTCGCTCTCGCTCAGCACGCTTGACGGGGCGCGGCCGCATTGTTTAATCCCGATCCGCTCATCGACTATCGGTCGCAGCGGCCGCTTATGAACTACAAAGACGGCCGTCTCGTGGACGTGCGCCGAAGTGGGATCGTGCTCTCCCATGCGAGCGACGTCGAAGGCCAGCCTTTCGCATCTTCACGGCGCGGAGCCGGATTTCGCAGTGGGATGCGCTGTTGACGGACATGATCGACGTCATTGAAATTTGGCGTGAAATCAACCTTCTCTTTCACGGCGATCCCTTCCGCGACACCCCACACACGGCCCGCCGATATGGTGGTTCGCGCAGCCGGCCACCGTGAGGGTCACCCGGTGTTCGAAGCTGACTTCTGGTTTGCCGCAAGCTTCGCCGACTACCTGGAATACCACACGGCCAAGCTCGGCATCTCCCACACCAACGTGGTCGTTCGCGTGCCCGTCTACCTCGCAGGAGACCGCTACTCACGGGGGCTGCCGGGCGCTCGGCCTCACATCATCACTCAGCGGTTTGTACTTCCCGCTGGGTGACCTCGAGCAGGCCGCAGCAGAGGAAGTCGAGGCCTATGCTTCTGTCATCGAGGCCAATGAGGACCTCGCCCAATTTATCGACAAACTCGAAAAAGACTACGATGCAAACGGGCGCGTGAAGGATACATCACCGCTCCTAAGCCGGAGATGCGGGTTCCGACAGCCGACGAGATAGAGCAAGGCTGCAGGAGCACACTCAGTGGGAGTCGCATCGCCGCGTGCCTCTGCCTCTGAGAAAAGCTTCGATCCGCAAGGCTTGCTGCGGAAGATTGAACGTTACCAGGGTTTTCTGCCCGGAGAAAGCGGAGTTGAAGCTGTATTCGACGCCGCTGCGAGGATGGAACAGCCGCCCGAGGTGGGCGTTGAGGCTCCCGCGAGTGAGAAAGCTGAGGAGCTCGCGAGTTCCTGAGACAAGAGCTGATGCTTCTTTTCGGCGGCGAGGACGTGGACTCCCTTGAACGTGGGGTTTCGGAGTCTGATGCCGAAGACTCGGACCTCCCGACGCCGAAGATCTGGAGTCTTCTGAGGCTGGGGACTCGGAGTTTTTCGACGGGAGGGCGTCGACTCATCCTGAGCCGACTCTCCTCCGAGAAAGGCACGGTCCCCTGAAGCAAGCGAAAACAACAACAAGGACTCCTATGGAACCGATGAGGGGATTGGCTTTCGAGGCGATACCGAGAGGGATCTCCTTCGGACGACGGAGGCTTGGAGGCCCGCGGAAGCGAAACAGTTGAGAGCGATGATGCCGAGCCTTCCCCGCGGCGACGTCGCCGATACGCCGGAGGCCGACGGCCGCAGCGGCGACGGTGCGGAGCCCTCGACCCCGGGTGTCTCGGCCGAGTCTCACGATTCGCGCGATGAGCTGCCGGACCTCGAACGATGAGGATAACCAGGGATGAACTGCAGCCTGGCCAGGCGGTAGAAGACGAAGCAGAGTTCGCCGCAGCTACAGGAGCCAGTGACGAGGCCGATGAGTCCGAACATGCCACTGCCGCCGATCGGCGAATCTCCGGGGAAACCGAAGATCATGAAATCTCCGGAGAAGCTGAAAGCAGCGAATCCGCCTCCGATGGGAGTGCACAGGAGAGCGAGACATCGGATCTGCCGGCGAAACATCGGATCCTGCCAAGGAGAGGTGAAGCCGCTTTCGTCGCTGGGCAGGATCAAGGCTTTTATTGAGAATCTGCCGGAGACTCCCGAATACTTGCGTGATGCCGACGTTCCGGAAGGCGATGTCAACGTTCCGGAAGGCGACGCTAATGCGTTGGAAGGGAGGAACCGAAGGAGATTCCGAACCAGGAGAAACACTGAACCGCCTTCCGCCGTGGAACGCTCTGATTCCCGCAATGCTCGGGGCGCAGCTGAAAGCGGGTGAAGAGGACCCGAATGAAGAAGGGCGCCCGAGTGCGGGAGAGGTGCCTTCGAACGCCGATGATGGCCACCCGTTGGAAGACGATGATTTCCGGGATGGAGCGGACGCCACCGCTGAGGCCGCGCTCAGCGGTGAACAGCTCTCGGTAACGACTCCGGTTCAATCGGTGCGGCGGAAGCCGGAGCCATTCACCGAGATGGCGAGGAGGCTGGTTGCGATGCGCAGATTGAAGGCGGCCTCTCATCACGGAATCCGAAGCGATCGAGTCGATGGATGGGGAAATGGCCGACGGCGCCAATCGTGAACCCGTCGATGTCATTGATGGTGACATTCCCGAAGTCATCGAAACCATGCCTTCACCATCCGAGGCCGAACTGCGTCATGAGTCTGCCGAGCTTTTCGGCGAATCCTCTGAATTCCGCGAGGAGTACAGTGAGGACGACGTCGAGTATGGCGAGTCTCACGATGAGAATGGTCAGGGCGGTGCCGAACAGGTTGAGTCTCTTGACGAATCCAATGACCGTCAGGGCGAGAACGAGAGCTCGGAACTGCAGTGGGGCTACGGTCAACATGATTTTCCATGGGGGTTCGGTCAACAGGAACGCCCATGGGGAGTCTGCAATTTCGAAGATGTGTCCTTTGCCGCGGGCGATAGCACACAGTCGGCGGACGGGAGTGATGCCGATGCGAGCGAAGGCGCCTCCCTTTCTTCGGAAGAAGACGTAGAGGAACTCGGCTCCTGGCCCGTTCAAAGGTTTGGACGCTCCGGCCGCTTTCCCGGAAGGGAGCAGTCCGGCCGCTTCGAGTGAAGACGGCGCCGCTCAAGAAATTGTCTTCTCTCCGCACGTGTTCGATGGCTCGCGGTCAGCGGGCGACGCGCCCTAGGATCTCCATTCTCGAGCGCCTTCAAACTCTTGTACTGAAAAGAAAACGACGTGCAGGACGCGGGGAAGGATTCGCCAGACGTTCCCGACGAAGGGCTTGTTTTCGCCGGAAGATCCGAACGATTCAGACGCACTCGAGCCTCCTGAAAGCTCCGCTGCCGCTGATGATCCGGGAACTGCCGCAGACGAAAATTTTTCGTCCGAGTCTTCGACGGCGGAAGGCGCCGACGCGGAAACGGGGGTGCCGGTGTCGAAGCGGAAAAGTGCCGGTGCGGAAGCGGAAAGTGCCGGCACGCCAGGAAGAGAGACGGACGGCGCATCCGATGCCCAGGTTGAGGTTCCACTGACCGCTGAGGGCCAAGCCGCCGCGCTGGCCGGTATCGGTGGGAATTCAAGGATCCCGGCTCGAATGCGGGTTCCGATACCGCCGTCGAAGGAAACGGTTCGATTGCGGATGCAAATGGGCTTCATCCCCTTGAAATCAACCGAAACGCCGCTAAGCGTAGGCGCGGGAAACATTCGGAGTAGCGCCGATCCCTCGAGCGGAGCCGGTTGGTGAGTCAGGGTAGCGCATTCATGCCTCTTCTTGTGCGTTGGGCCAACCGGCGAGCGAATCGGTCAGGGGTTTGACGGATTCTGCGCGTGAGCGTAAGGCGGCGTCGTTGAAAACTCGGGTGGGAAGGGGGAACTTGCGTACTTCCCTTTCGATCGTTTCGAGGGGAAATGCCGTGTCAGATCCCGCCACGACGAAGTTGCCGAAACGTTTGCCGTTGAAAACGGCCGGATCGGCTACCGCCACGATGTGCGGGAACGCTGCGGCCATGGCGGCTATGTCCTCGTTGAGCCTGCGGATGCCCGCGGAAGCTACCGCGTTGAGGACGTAGATTCCCTCGGGCTCGAGTATCTCGGCAGCTCTCCTGGCCGATCTCGACCGTGCGCAGATGAGGGGAACCTCCCGGCCTTTGAAGGCATCGCGGACGATCGCATTCCACCCCGCCTTCGTCGAATCGAGGACGCGCCGGGCGTCACCGACCCGTATCTTGAGGAATGGCGCCCGAGGCAATGGAAACCACTCGCGTACGAGGCGAGCGAGCTCGGGATCAATCTCCACCGCCACCTGGTGCAAATCCCTGCGAGAACCCAACGCTCTCGCCAGCGCGCAACCCGCTCCTCCCAGATGAAGAACGCGAAGGCGGCGTCCGCCGCCGGCCCCTCTCCGCGTGCCTTTCGGTTCCCTTTTCATCCCTTTCATTTTCGATTCGAGTCCAACGTGACTCGAGAATAAGACGAATATGCTGCATATACTCAAAGTCGAGATACTCGGGGTCTTCGAGGTCCAAGCTTGAGGATTCCACGCCGTCAAGCAACAGAAGAATCTAGCGAAGGGGCCGCCGCCGTTCTGACGAGTTCGGCTGTGGCGAATGTTGTGCGGACGGGTCCCTCAGGCAACCGCGTCTTTGACGATGCGCGCTTCATATTCCGGAGCCTATCGATGCTCGGCGAAGTTGTGGATTCCAGCTTAGGCGTTTTGTGCTGCTGCAAGAATGTCGGAGGCCGCGGGTAGGCTTTTGGGGAGAAAGGAGGAGGCATGTCCCGCGCACCGAGGTCGAAGGAAGCTCGTCGATTCTGGGGTGACGACGATTCTGACGTCGGCATACTCCACGTCGATATGGATGCCTTCGTGTCCGTCGAATTGCTCGATCATCCGGAGCTTCGAGGAGCCAGTTGCCGTGGGCGGTGCCGAACGCGGCGTCGTTTCGGCGGCCTCCTATGAGGCTCGAGATTCGGGGTGAATTCGGCCATGGCCGTGGGGCAAGCCTTTCGTCTGTGCCCGCACCTAACGATGATTCAACCTCGACACGGGCGGTATTCCGAAGTGTCCCGGTCGATTATGGCGATATTGCATGAGATCACACCCTTGGTTGAAAAAGATCTCTGTGGACGAGGCCTTTCTCGATGTGAGCGGTGCTCGTCGCCTCCTAGGAGGCCGGTGCGTATCGCCACCGATTTGCGTAAACGCATTCGATGCGAGGTAGGTGTGCCGGCTTCCGTCGGCATCGCCGCCACGAAGCATGTTGCGAAAGATCGCTTCGGCTCACGCAAAACCCGACGGGCTTCTTCTCATTCCCCGTTTGGCGACCATCGATTTTCTTCACGGTTTGCCGGTCGGCGCTTTGTGGGGAGTGGGAGAAAAGACGAGGGTGAGGCTTGAAAAACAGGGGATTGAGACGGTGCGAGAACTTGCGGCGGCGGGACCAGAAGGCTCGTGAAGATCCTTGGTCGAGCCAGTGGAACGCATCTGTACGCAGTGGCGATGGGGAGGACCCGCGGCCGGTGACGACTGCGCGCGAGGAGAAGTCGATCGGCAAAGAACAGACATTTTTCGAGCATGTGGCCGACCGCGGCGAACTCGAACGGATACTCCTGGCGCAGGCCGATTCCACGGCAAGGAGATTGCGACAATCGCATTTGGTAGCTCGCACAGTCGCCATCAAAGTGCGTTTCGCCGATTTCACTACGATCACGCGAAGTTCGACCTTCGGGCAACCCACCGATTTGGCTGCAGACCCTATACGGAGCAGCCAAACGCCTCCTCGATTCGATTGCCATTTCGGGTGACGGGTTGCGTTTGCTCGGGCTTCGCGCCGAGCATGTGGTCGATCTCGCGAGGAATCCAGCTTGCTTTCGGCTCGGATCCGCGACGGGGAGCGACCGAAGCAGCGCTCGATCGCGTTCGCGACAAGTTTGGTTCATCCTCCGCCGGGCCCGGAAGCCTCATTGATCCTGGTCGGGCGAAAGCCGCTCTGGGCAAAAGCGAACAAGTCGGCCGACGAGGCGGGAGGGCAACCTGTGGCGAGCCAGGTCCAGCTGGGAGCGAGCAAGGCCCGGTTGGCGGAGGTCGGGGCGTTGAGATGGAGGCGAGAGGCGTTGAGATGGAGGCGAGAGAGGCGTTGAGATGGAGGCGAGAGGGGCGTTGAGATGGAAGTGCCGAGCGCCTAGAAGGAAATACCGAAGGTTTAAGCGCAGTTCTCGGGTTCTGAGGCGGAGGCGCCGACGGCAAACAGAGTGTCTTCGGCTATTGGGCTGTTGAGGTGCGGGTGTTGAGTCGTTGAGGCGCAGATGCAGCGTGGAACTAGGATGGCCGCGCCCAGCTGGGCAGTATTCACTGCCGCTGGCGCAGCGCAAAGAAAAGGGCGTTTGCGTTCACCTGCGGGCGAATGGCGTCTGACGCCACAGGAAGTATGGCAGCTTGGTCACTCGTTTGACTTTTTGCCGCCCGTACCTTCGGGATATTCTTAACGGGTACGCTGACGACGAGGAGAACTCATGGCCCTGTCCGAATACGAACGGAAGATGCTGGAAGAGCTCGAGCGCAACTTTCCGACGAGGACCCCGGGTTTGCCGATACACTCAAGCTCCAAATCCTCGCCGAAGGCAGCTGCTCGGCAGGTTTCGATCCGGCATCTCGTTTTGGGACTTCTCGTGGTGTTCGCTGGCATCGCCATCCTCACTTTTGGTGTTTCAGCAGAGATCGAGATTATCGGCCTGCTGGGGATCGTCGTCATGTTCTTGGGAACGTGGTACATGACAACGGGCATCACGTCCTTTCCCAACGAGAACGCGGAGAATGAGGATCCTCAGCCGAAGCAGCCCAAGACTCCTCGATCCAATAAATTCCAGGACTTCATGGCTCGTCAGGGCCGAAGAGTGGGAGAAGCGCCGTCGTCGCTGACGGCTAAGCATACGGACGGGTGTGCACACGTGTAGCGTCGCCGTGAATATTCCCGATGTTTAGCGTTTCCGGTGTTTTCAGATCATCGGGTCTTTGATCTTCTCTGCCTCCATGTCGCGCAGTCGGGGTGTTCTTCACCTTTAGGCGGAGGCATGGGCCTCACCCGTCACGGCAGGCTCACCGGTGTGGGCTTTCTTCACTTGCGCCCGCGGAGGCATAGTGCTCTGCCCGCGTGCCGTGACATTGGCGAAGGCCTTGCGCCAGTTGACTTTTTTTCCGTCTCGGATTCTTTGCGCCGTGGTGTTTCTCAAACCATGCGCGCTGTGCGCAGTTGTGGGATTCTGAAGGTGTGAGACCCCACTGCTTGCTTCCCGGTGCTCGGTAGCAGCGCCTTCGACGTTCGGCATCCGTCACTCGGCATCGGCATCAGTTTCTTGAAGCCTTTGTTCTTGAAGCCCTTGTTCTTGGAGCCCACGGCACTCAGAAACCCAGTGCCCGAGAATTCGACTGAGACCAACGTGAATTGGACACTGCCCGCTTGCCGGGTGCACGCACCTGAACTCAATGCTCGAATCCGACAGAAGCTCGAACCCGGAGGCCGATGTCGATGTTCGCCTCGTGGTCTTTCGCAAGCGCCAACGTTCACCCTCCTTCGCACTCGCTGGGTCCCTCCTTCCTCCACACCCACTGAGCTCATCCTCCTCCACATTGCTCCACCCGCGCCGTTGTGCCCGTGAAATCGCCGATTGCAGGCCCGGATCTCCGCCTGTGGGAGGACAATTTCAACAAACATGTGACGCGATGGGTAACGTTGCCCTCCACTAAAGTTTTCCCTTGTTCTATATGACTTCCGTGGCAAAAACACCCCTAAGTGACCCTTGCTTGTGGGGGCGCAGGGGGTGATGAAAGTGGAGGCCAGCGTCGAGAGGAGGTGGACGCGGTAGTTTCTGGGTACGTATGAGCCAAAGCTCGACGACAAGGGTCGAATGATCCCTGCCCGCGAAGTTCCGCGACCAGCTCCAGCACGGGTTGGTCATCACCAGAGGACAGGAGCACTGCCTGTTCGTCTTCACCATGGAGGAGTTTGAGGAGTTTCAAACGAAACTCCACCAGGCTCCCCTCACCTCTAAGGAGGCTCGTGACTATCAGCGTGTGCTGTTCTCCGGTGCGAATGACCAGGTGCCGGACGACAGGGACGGATCTCCATTCCCCGCCAATCTGCGTAAGTATGCCGGATTGGGACGCGACCTGGCCGTGATCGGCTCGGGAAGCAGGATCGAGATCTGGGACCCACGGCATGGAACGAGTACCTGAACATGCAGGAGACCTCTTCCTTCGGAACGCGAAGACGAGAGTCATCCCTGCTTGTTCTGACCGGCCGAAGGCTTTCTTTCGCCCGTCTGAGGCAGTTCCCCAGCTCCAGAAAGACGAAAGAAGCCGGCGGCCGGTCCGCTCGACGATTGAATGGCGGTTGCGGCTACGGCCGGCGCCGCGGCGCATAGAGAGGTTCGCATGGCGTCGAGACACGAGACAGCGTCGGACTCCACCGCACAAACGGGACGGTGTCGCATGTTGGCCGCGCGAGCGGCTGACGCGACTGACAGTGCCTGTGCGGCGGGCAATGCGTTGCACATGCCCGTGCTTTTGGAGGGTGCCTGAATCTCCTCGGCCCGGCGCTGACAGGGTCAGAAGCCCACACTGATCGATGCGACTCTGGAATGGGCGGGCATGCCGCCGCTTTCCTAGAACGTTTCGCCGACCTCACGGTCGTGGAATCGATCGCGATCTCCAGGCGATTGACTTGGCGAGCGAGCGTCTTGCCCGGTTCGGCAAGCGCTTCATCCCGGTCCACGCAACGTACGACGAAATCTCGGATGTTGCCGCCGAATATGGCCGGTCGGGCGGGTGAGACGCCGTGCTGATGGACCTGGCGTCTCCTCGCTTCAGTTGGACGACGAAGCCGTGGCTTCTCATACTCCAGCGACGGCCCCTGGACATGCGGATGGACAAATCCGGCGGCCCCTCCGCCGCCGACGTCGTCGCATCGGCCAACAGGAAGAACGACGCGGATCTTGCGTGCGTACGGCGAAGAGAGTTCGCTTCCCCGCATCGCCGCCCAGATCCTGGCCGCCCGAGCCGTGCAGCCGATCGAACGCACCGGTCAGCTCGCACAGATCGTTCGTGACGCGATTCCCTGCGCCGGCCAGGCGCACGGGGGCAATCCGTCCAAACGAACCTTTCAGGCGCTTCGTATCGCCGTCAACGACGAGCTTCTCGTCCTGCGGCGCGCGATCCCCGCGCCATCGACGCCATTGCGGTTGGAGGCCGCATCGCCGTTGAGTCCTATCAGTCGCTAGAGGACAAGATCGTCAAGCGTGAGATGGCGAAAGGAGCGACGTCGGCGACGCCGGCGGGCCTGCCCGTCGAACTCGGAGGACCGCGCTCTGTACCTGCACCTAGCTCACCCGCGGCGCCGTCAAAAGCCGGCCCCGCTGAACTGCGGAGGCCAACCCGCGCAGCGCTTCGGTGAGGCTGAGAGCCGCCGAGAGGGTGCGTGAGGCCCCGCACACCGCGTAAAAACCAACAAAGCTACTACACGAGGAAAAACCGATGAGTGCAATCCCCGCCACAACTGTGCCCCGTCGTGCAGCCCGACCGGTCGTTTCGGGAGTTCCAGGCGAAACTGGTGCCTGCCCGCCCCGCACGAGGTTTCTTCGGCACCGTCATCATCTGCGCACTGCTCGTCATCAGGGGCCCTGGGTACGGTGTTCGCTCTCAACACGCAGATGGTCGATACGGCGTACGAGATCCAATCGGTCCAGAAAGATCTCAATGCTGCCACCGCAAAAGAGGCGACGCTGGCCGACCGCGTGGTCTCAGCATCGACTCCCGGGGCTGACCGCCAAGGCAGAGCAACTAGGATTGGTTCCAGCAACGAGCGTCCTCCATATGGATCTCAAGACGGGGGCAGTGACAAAGCCCTCGGAGCCGCAAAGGAAGTAGATGTCGTCTTCTGCCACGGGCACTGAGGTCGAAGAAGCGTGGCGCGGATCGTCCGCGCCGCGCCGCCTTTTCTCGGTATGTTCATCGCTTGCAGGAGATTACCACGCCTCGTTGCCGATGGCGGCCAGGCGATTGCATTCGCTCATCATCGCCTTCCTCATCTGCGCTCTAGTGCTCGGCATTCGCCTTATCGATTTGCAGGCCGTCAGAGCCTCGTCACTCGCGGACGCCGCCTCCGGTTTCAGAACGAGAACCTATACCCTCCACGCCAAGCGCGGCGACATCGATCGATTCGAAAGGATCGGTGATGGCGACATCCATCGAGCGTTACAACGTCGGAGTCAACCAGAAAGTCATTTCTCAGTACAAACGCTATGACGACGACGGCAAACTCATCGGCACGGGTGCGGCGGCAGCCTGCCGAGCAGCTAGCTCCGATTCTCAAAATGGACCGTGCCGAACTGGGCGGCATCCTCCTCGGGGGAGAGAAGAAGAAATCCTTTGTCTACGTCAAAAAGGACATCTCGCCCGACAAGTGGCGTCAAATCAACGCGCTGCACATCAGCGGCATCGAACCCGAACAGTATATGAAACGACGAGTACCCCAATGGCGCCGTCGCCGGAAACGTTCTAGGGTACACAGGGCGGGACAAAGACGAGCCTGGGCAGATCAAAGGCCAGGCGGGATCGAGAAGTCTCACGAGACGCTCTCACGGGAAAGAACGGTTCTCGAACGGTCGAAGTCGCCGGTGGCGGCGCCATCTTGCCTAACGGCAGCGCGAAGAAGTGGCGGCTAAGAACGGGTCTACGGTCAAGCTCACAATCGACCGCGACTTGCAAAATCAGCTTATGAAAGCGGTCGACGATTCGGTCAAGGCCAACAACGCCGAGTGGGGCTCGGCCGTCGTCATCGAAATCGGAGCAGGACAGGTGTTTGCCCTCGTCGATTCGTCTCGAATCCCGCGAATCTTTTCGCAGACGTCCTCGTCGAACTGGGGTCTCGCGCCGTCCAGGCCCCCGTCGAACCGGGATCGACCGGAAAGCTTGTGACCTTTTTCCGGATCCATCGACCAGAAGAAGGTCACGCCCACGAGCGTCTTCTACGGTTCCCTATTCGATCAAGATGCCCCAACGGCGAGAAGATCCACGACAACGATTCGCACGGCACCGAGAAGATGACTGTCGCGGGCATTCTGGCAAAGTCCTACAATACGGGTCTTATACAGATCGGCGACAAAATGACCGATGCCAAGCGATACGAGTACATGAAGAAATTCGGCATCGGTTCGAAGACGGGAATCGAGCTTCCCGCAGAATCACGGGAAGACTGACGCAACCGGCGACGTGGGGTCCAAGGGGCGTTACACGACGATAGTTCGGCCAAGGATGGTCCGCCACCACGGTTCAGCTTGGTCAGATGGTGGCCACGATCGGCACTGTGGAGTGAGGATTCCTCTGCATATCGTGGAATCCACGGTCGACGCCGACGGCCATGAAAAAGCCGGTGACGCCCGAAAAGAAGGAACGTGTGATTTCCTCAGACTCAGCGGCGACGATGCTCAAAGATGATGCAGGCCGTCACCAACGAAGACTCGACCGGATACCTCGCCAGGGTTGAGGGATACAACGTCGCGGGAAAGACGGGGACCGCCCAGGTGCCCGACGCCAACGGCAAGCTCACCAAGCGCGTCGGAACTTTTGTGGGGGTCATTCCCGCGGAAAAGCCTCAAATAGCCGTAGCGGTCACCGTTTACAACGGAAGGGAGCAGGATACGGCGGCGAGGTCGCCGCTCCGGTATTCTCGAATGTCGCAACCTTTGCGGTACGGCAGCTGGGGATCGCGCCTTCTACGGAGCCCCTCTACAAGTACCCGTGGTACGAGAACCAGATAGGCAAGAATGACTGAGTACACGATGACGGACGGGGGCCCCACGCAGCTCGCCGTCATAGCGGAGACCATCGGGGCAACCGTGGCCGGCCACGCGGGCGACGCAACCGTCGAATCCGTCACAGCCGACAGCAGGAAGGTCCGTCCCGGTGACCTATTCGTCGCGACTCCGGGTGAGAAAGTGCACGGCGCCGCCTTCGCGGCATCCGCGATCGAGGCTGGGGCGAGCGCCGTCCTCACAGATGAAGAGGGCGCAAGATGCTTGCGGAGGCTGTGCACGAGCTGCCCGTCCCCATCCTTGTGGTCGATGAACCGCGAGCGGTCATGGGGGCGGTGGCCGCCATGATCTTGGGGGAGCCGGCAGCCGGACTGGGCTCCTACGCGATCACCGGAACGAACGGCAAAAACCACCACGGCTTACATGGTCCGAATCGGTACTACGCGCTCTTGGGCGCAAAGCCGGGTCTCATCGGCACGGTGGAGTCCGCTTAGCCGATATGAGCGTCCCGGCGCATTTGACCACGCCCGATGCCCGACGAGCTCCAAAGCTACCTTGCGTTCCACCGTCGCGGCGGCGGAACGGACATCGTCATGGAGACTTCCAGCCATGCTCTGGTTCGAGGCCGCAGCGACCCCTTGGCTCTCACGGTGGGCCGGTTTTCACGAATCTTACGCAGGGACCATCTCGACTTCCACGGAACGATGGAACGCTACTACGAGGCCAAAGGCGAGTTTGTTTTACTGAGGAAAGAGCTCGAAACGCCGTCGTCACCGTCGATGACGAATGGGGCCGTCGCCTTCTCGGAGAATGCGCCGAGGCTTCGCGGCGCCGTGGCCGCCTCGCCGTGAAAAACCGAGCTTCCCGAACTTCCGACGGGGTCGTGGGGCTGGAAGGCAAACGCCGACGACAACGGTTCGTCCTTCGTGCTCGAGATCGACGGACGGACGCAGGCTCGCTACATCGACGTCGCTGCCGGGGACTTTAACGTCGCCAACGCTGCGCTCGCGGCCGTCATGGTCATGACATCCGGTTACGCCCCGGCCGATTTGGAACAGGCGTTGCCCGAAGGATCAATCCCGCCGTCCCCGGAAGGATGGAGGGTGCTCAATGCGCGCCGAGGTCATCGTCGATTTTGCCCACAATACCGAGGCTCTCGTCAATGCCATGAGGCGCTGCGCGCGTCACCGACAGACGGACTCATCGTGCTCACCGGGTCGGCGGGCGACCGCGACAAAGGCAAACGTCCGGCCATGGGCGCCGCCGTCGCCCGGTACGGAGATCTCGTCTACATCACCGACGATGACCCCCGACGAAGACCCTTCCGTCATCAGAGCGGCAGTCATTGAGGGGCACGAAGGAATCTCGATACGCCCGTCATCGAGATTGCAGATAGATCCCAGGCCATAGACGCCGCCATCGCGGACGCCTCCGAGCGAGGATACCATTCTCCTTGCGGGACGCGGTCATGAAACCGTTCAGGAAGTGGCGGGCGTTCCGATCGAACTCGACGATAGAGTCGAGGCGAGGCGTGCCCTACGCAAGCGCGCCTGTGTCCGCGACGGTGAGGAGAAGGCATGATTCCGGTGACGCTCGCGCAAGTCGTTGCCGATTGCAATGCGATATCGGCTGGTGAGATTCCGCCCGAAATCGCGGGAGGAACAGATTTCGTCGCTGACGGTCGACACGCGGACAGTCAGCGCAGGTGCGGTCTTTGCGGCCATCAAGGGCGCGCGGGTCAATGGATCCGGAGCTGGCGGGAGCGGCGCTTTCTGCCAGCGCGCGCGCCGTCATCACGGCCGAGCCCGCGGTGGCCGTGGATTCAGGGGCCGATCCGGCGCGCGTCATCGCGGTCGATGACGTCGAGACAGCGATTGGCGCATTGGCCCGCGCGAATCTCGAACGAGTGAGGCGGACGGGCAATCCGACCTGAAAGTGGTTGCGGTGACGGGATCGGTGGGAAAAGACCACCGTCAAGGATCTCCTTGCCGCGCTTCTAGAAGAGCGAGGCCCATCATCGCCCCGCCCGGATCGTTCAACAACGAATTGGGTTTGCCCATCACCGCGCTGCGTGCCGACGCCGACACTGCCACGCTCGTGCTCGAAATGGGGAGCGGACCACGTGGGCAGCTATCGACCACTCACATCGATTGCGGCTCCTGACGCCGCGGCGGTGCTCATCGTCGCCCGCGCGCACCTGGGTGATTCGGCGGCATCGACAACGTGGCATTGGCCAAATCGGAACTCGAGAGGAACTCGCGAGGGCGGAACCGTCGTGCTCAACGCCGACGACCCGCGTGTGGCTGACTGGCCCGATTCGCGCGTGGGCCCGTGATCGCTTTCTCGGCAAGCGGCAGCGGAGACGTCGCGGCCCCGCGACGTTGAAGTCGGCCCTGACGGGCGTGCTTCTTTTCACCCTTGTCACGCCCAGCGGGAAGCCGCCGTCAAGCTTAAATTGGTTGGCGAGCACCATGTGGCCAACGCGCTGGCTGCGGCGGCCATCGCCCATTCCCTGGGAATAGCCACACCGCGAATCGCTTCAACTCTCAGCGCCATCGGCCCCGCGAGCCCGCATCGCATGGACGTTTTCGACACGGACGGCGTCACGGTCATTGACGACTCCTACAACGCCAACCCCGATTCGATGAGGGCCGGCCTGACGGCACTGGAACGGTTGGGACAAGGCCGCCGCAAGATTGCCGTGCTGGGGGAGATGCTGGAATTGGGCGAGGCCTCGGCAGCTGAGCACGAGGCGATCGGGTGTTCGCCGCGAGCGTGGGAGTCGAACACCTCGTCACGATGGGAGGGAAGCCCAGCCTCTGGCCGCGGCGGCCCTCGGGCGAAGGGCTGACGGTCGCCGAGCCGCCGGCCCCGAGGGCGCGCTGACGAGCCTTAACGGCGATTCTCGCTCCGGGTGACGTAGTGTTGTTGAAAGGATCGCACGGTTCTGGCGTCTGGAAGGTCGCCGACTCGATGAGGGAGGAAAGCAAGTAATGCTGTCGATACTCATCGCGGGCGCCGTTTCCCTGTTCGTCTACCTTGTGGGCACACCGTTCTTCATCAGAGTGCTCGTTGCTCACCAGTACGGGCAATTTATACGTCAAGACGGCCCCACGAGCCACCAGATCAAACGCGGAACGCCGACCATGGGCGGCGTCATGATCATTATCGGAACCCTCCTGAGGTATTTCGTCGCAAATCTTGCAACGGGGCGCTCTCCGAAGGCCTCCGGCTTGCTCCTGCTATACCTGACGGTTGGCCTGGGCTCATTGGCTTCTTCGACGACTTCGCGAAGATCAGGAAGAAACAGTCGCTCGGATTGACCCCCTGGGCGAAGATTCTCGGCCAGGCCTTCGTGGGAATCAGCTTCGCCATTATGGCGTTGCGGTTCAGAAACTCGAGAGAACAGGACCCCCGCAACCCAACGGATCTCCATTCTGCGAGATACGGGGTGGACCTCCTTTTCTCGGCGTCGGCGCGGGAATCGTGCCTCTTCGTCATCTGGGCTAATTTCCTCATCACGGCCTGGTCCAACGCCGTCAACCTCACGGACGGCCTGGACGGGCTTTGCCGGTGCGTCGATGATCGCATTCGGCGCATATGCCGCGATCACCAGTGTGGCAGTCAAACCAGGTGTGCCACGGGTTGTTCGGTCAAACCCCCGGCTGTTATGACGTCCGCGACCCGAGGGATCTCGCCATCGTCTGCGCGGCCATCGTTGGAGCCTGCTTCGGTTTCCTTTGGTGGAACACGTCACCGGCGAAGATCTTCATGGGCGACACGGGGTCTCTTGCTCTGGGCGGCGCCTTCGCGGGCATTTCGATTCTCACCGAACCGAGATCCTGGCTGTTCTCATAGGCGGTCTCTACCTCATTGAGGTTGGCTCGGCCACCCTCCAGATGGGCTTTTTACAAGATCACGAAGAAGCGAATATTCCGCATGGCTCCCCTTCATCACCACTTCGAGCTCAAAGGCTGGAAGGAAGTGACCGTCGTCGTCAGGTTCTGGATCGTTGAGGCTCTTCTCATGCTCATGGCCGTCGGCTTGTTCTACGCTGAATGGCTGGCGCACCAATGAGCGCGCAGGCTCGGCACACGCGCGAGGTTCCCGGAGCGAAAGAGCTTGCCGGGCGAGGGTGGCCGTCGTCGGCTTTGGGAAAATCGGGCATGGCCTGTGTTGACGCTCTGCGCGGCCTGACCGAGGCAACCGTCTCAGCATGGGATTCTCAATCCGAGGCCCTCGATCGGGTCGGCGACGTCGATGAGCGCGGGGCAGACCTCGACGCCGCGACGCTCGCGGAGAAGGTGCTCGCCTGGAAGCCGGACATCGTCATTCCCGCTCCTGCGATCCCTGAAATCGGCCCGCTTTTTGAGGGGGCTTCGCGAGCCGGGGTTCCCCTGGAGCGAGATTGAGTTGGCGTGGCGGCTGAAGGCTTTGTCGCGATGGCCGCGCGGCCCCGTGGTTGTGCGTGACGGGAACGAACGGCAAGACCACCACCGTGTCGATGACCGAGGCAATACTGGACGCCGCAGGCATGGCTGGCAAGGCAGTCGGCAACGTGGGAAATCCCGCAGTAACCGAGGTTTCGCGCGTAGACGAGGAAGCCGCCGGGGCCTTCGCGGTAGAGCTTTCCTCCTTCCAGCTGAGGACGACCAGCTCCTTTCGCCTTTGGCCTCCATATGTTTGAACATCGCCGACGACCACCTCGAATGGCACGGTTCGCGCGAGGCCTACTGGCGGGCCAAGGCAAATGTGTACAACCGGGTTCGTGCGGCCTGCGTCTATCCGGTGGGGGAGGCCGCCGTTCAGCGCATGGTCGACGAGGCCGACGTCGTCGAGGAGCGCGGGCAATCGGGCTGACCCTTGGCGTTCCCTCCGCCGGCCAGATCGGGATGGTCGAAGACGTCGTCGTCGACAGAGCTTTCGGTCCCAACCGATTCCGCGAGGCCGTGGAGTTGTTTTCCGTGAAGGACCTCTCGCGGCTTGCACCGGCCGGTGGGGACCTTCCCGCGCACATCGTGCGCGATGCCATGGCCGCGGCGGCCCTGGCTAGAGCTGCGGGCACCGAGCCTTCGCACGTGCGCGATGCTCTACGTGCCTTCCACCCGGGCGCCCACCGCATCGAGCTGGTGGCCAGCGCTGGCGGCGTCAGCTATGCTCGACGATTCCAAGGCGACGAACGCTCACGCCGCCAGAGCCAGCCTGGGAGCCCAAAGCGATGGCTCGACGGTGTGGATCGTCGGTGGCCTGGCGAAAGGCTCGCGATTCGAGGAACTCGTCGGCGACGTCGTCAAAAGCTCCGCGCCGTCATCGTCATAGGCGTTGATCAGGATCCGTGGCGAAGCGCATTGGCCGGTCTGGACATTCCGGTCGTCTACATCGATCCGGCGTCGCAGGCGCCCATGGATGAAGCCGTCGTCCGCGCGCTCCCATGCCCGCCCCGGCGACACCGTGCTGTTGGCCCCCGCATGCGCGTCGATGGATCAATTTGCCTCCTATGCCGAACGGGGAAATCGGTTCGCCGAGGCCGCGAGGAGAATCGATGGCTAGTCTCGATCGCGAACACCGCCATCCCAAAAGCGAGCAAAGCCCTCGTCAAACTCAAAGGGAGCCCACGGGGTGGCATCGCTAAAGCCAAGGAAGAAGCGCGCAAACCCGAGCCCGCTTTACCCCGGGGCGGTGGTGCGCGATCAGATGCATCAGGCAGTCTCCCTCATACTCGTCTCGGCCTGCGTCCTTTTTGGTTGTCGGCGTTGTCATGGTCTATTCGGCCCACAGCCCTGTGGCCATTAGGAATGCCCGGCTCAACGGCGAGCCGACGACCTTCACGACGGCCAACGGCCAGCTAATGTACGCTGCGATAGGCCTGGTGGTTGGAGCCATTGCCATTTTCTTACCCGCGACCGTGTTCCTTCGGGCCTCCAACTGGATCTTCGCGGGAGGCATCCTCCTGCAATGCGCCGTCGTCACTCCTCTTGGAAAGGATGTGGCCGGCAATCTGAACTGGCTGAAAATCGGCCCTTTCACCATTCAGCCATCCGAATTCCTCAAACTCGCCACGATCATATGGGTGGCCGCGCATCTTGGCCGGAGCCGGACGAATGACTGGGGCCTTCGATCCTTCCTCGTGCCTTCCTGGGGTCCGTGGCCACAGAGCTGGCGGGGCAGACACAAGCTTCCCGTGGCTGCAGGGGGCGATGCTGGCTTTGGCCGCCGTCCTTCTCGGTTTCGACATGGGAACGGCGATGGTTTTTGCCCTTATTTGCGCCGGGATTTTCTGGCTGGCCGGAATGCCGAGCCACTACTACGTCATCGGCGGGGCGTTGGCCGGCTTTGCGGCGGCCGTGCTCGTGGCCATGAATGCCTCGCGACTGACGCGAATAAAAGACTATCTCGCCAACCTCATGACCTTGCCTGACTCGGTTGACCCCACCCAGTCGGATTTCGCCCTGTGGGCATTCGGCTCGGGGGCCTTTCCAGCGGAGGGCTGGGAACCGGCATAGAGAAATGGCCCGGAAACCTCGCCGAGGCGCAAAACGACTTCATTTTTCGCGGTCATCGGCGAGGAACTCGGGCTCTTCGGCTGTCTCGTGGTTATCGCCATGTTCTTCGTGCTCGGTTTCGGACTGATGAAGATCGCCACCTATCATCCTTCTCGATTCGCCAGGCTTGCCTGCGGGGATCGCAGATTTGGATGTGCGGGCGAGGCCATGGCGAATATGCTCGTGGTCACGGGCGTGCTTCCCGTTTTCGGAGTGCCGCTTCCTCTCATTTCCCAGGGCGGATCGGCGGTCATCGCATGTCTTTTGGCGGTTGGCTTCGCCGTCTCATGCGCCCTCTCGGCCCCCGGGGTCAGGGAAACCTTCCGTGTGCGCGGACGTTCTGGCTTATCGCGTGCGCGCCGTAGTGAAAGGATGAGTATGAAAGTCGTTTTGGCAGGGCGGTGGAACCGCCGGTCACGTCAACCCTCTGCTGGCGACGGCAGCCGCGCTCGTTGAGCGCGGCGTCGACGTGATGCGCCATCGGCACCGAGGAAGGTCTCGAAGCCGATCTGAGTGCCGGCCGCTGGCATCGAATTCATTGAAATCCCGCGCGTTCCGATGCCTCGAAGGATCGGCAAAAGCCCTCGTTGAGTTCCCCGGCAAATACAAGAGCGCCGTGGCTAAGGCGGGCCGGGTGCTGGAGGAGACCGGTGCGTCCGTGGCCGTCGGTTTCGGCGGTTTCGCGTCGACTCCGCTTTACTCGGCCGCCCGCAAACGTTCCATCCCTTTCGTGGTTCACGAACAGAACGTCAAGCGGGCTCGCCAATAGATTCGGTGCACGGAAAGCGGCGGCCGTCGCTTTGACCTTTCAGTCCACCCGCCTTTCGGCCGCTTCCGGGACGACGCGGGTGGTGGGTTCCCCTGCGCAAGAAGATCGCCGATCTCGCCGCCCTGCGCGACGACTCGAAGCCCGAGGAGCCGCGCATGTCGCAGCGGCCGAAGAGCTGGGAGTCGACCCTGCGCTGCCGACACTCGTGGTCACGGGAGGGTCGCTGGGGGCTCAGCACCTCAACGAAGTTCTAGTGGCCGCCATTCCAGCCCTCCAGGATGCGGGATTCAAGTCCTCCACCTGACGGGACGAGGAAAGGATGGCCCCGTCCGGGAAGCCAGCGCGCAAGCCCCGAACTATCACGTCATCGATTATTTGAAAGATATGGAGTTGGCCTACGCCGTCGCCGATTTGGTTCTATGCCGTTCGGGCGCCGGCACGGTTGCCGAGCTTTGCGCGCTCGGTATTCCGGGATTCTTCGTGCCGCTGCCGATGGGCAACGGCGAACAGGAGCAGAATGCGTCCGAAGCCGTCAGAGCGGGGGGCGCGTCTCGTCCGCGATCGCGATTTCACGTTGAAGAACGTCACGGACGAGATCATCCTCGCGCTCGACGGCGATAGGCTAGCCGCCATGTCGACGGTGCTTAGCGAGCTCATGCCCGTGGACGCGGATAAACGTTTGGCCCAGCTCATCGAGGACATAGGGGAGAAGCGATGACGCCGTATTCGCCGGGAGCGGCATACCATCCGTCGGCATCGGAGGCGCGGGAATGAGCGTCGTCGCGGAGCTGCTGGCGGCTTCCGGTGGGCGCGTCACCGGTTCCGATTCCAAAGAATCCGAAACGACGCATCGATTGGCGGCAGAGGGCATTGCCGTATCGATCGGCCACGATACCTCGCACGTTCCCGCAGACGCCATCCTCGTCGTCTCGTCTGCGATTCGCCAGAACAACCCCGAACTTGTGATCGCTCGCGAACGGTCACAGAAAATCCTCCATCGCTCCCCAAGCGCTGGCCTTGGCCGCGCATGGACGAGACTTCGTGGCGGTCGCGGGAGCCCACGGCAAAACGACGACGTCGGCAATGATCGCTACCGCGTTGCGCGAGGTCGGGCTCGATCCCTCGTGGGCCATCGGCGGACCGTCGTGGGAGTCGGCGGCGGAAGCCGCTTTGGGAACCGGCGGGGCATTCGTCGCGGAAGCTGACGAATCCGACGAGTCTTTCCTCAACTATCAGCCATTTATCGCGGTGGTGACGAACATAGAGCCAGATCATCTCGATCACTACGGGAGCATTGAGGAATTCGAGCGCGCCTTCGACCGATTCGGCCGGTTGATCAAAGAAGACGGTGCGCTCATCGCCTGCGTCGAGTCGCCGGGGCCCTGGCTATGGCGATAGCCGCGATCGAGCGCGGTCAAAGGGTGATCACTACGGTTACGGCTCAGGTCCCAGCGGAGCCGCGGCCCATGTAAGGGTCGAAGATCTCGGAGCTGGGCCGGAGGACGGCACGTCGCACGAATCCGAAGGCGAGGGAGCATCAGGGAATTCTTGATGACGGCCCGGGCCGATTCCTCTGCAGCTCACGGTAGTGGGGCCACAACCTCCCTCAACGCCGCGGGCGCATGGGCCGCAGGCGTCGAACTTGGCGTGGATCGTCAAGAGATGGCCGATGCGCTCTCGCACTTTCGCGGAACCGGCCGACGTTTCGAATTCGAGGGGAATCGGGGGCGTTCGCGTGATTGATGACTACGCTCACCATCCCACTGAGGTCGAGGCCACGCTTGCGGCGGCTCGGGCAGTGGCTGGCGCGGGGGCTGTGCGCGTTCTTTTTCAGCCGCATTTGTATTCGCGTACCGCCAATTTCGCCGACCGTTTCGCCGAGGCTTTGAATCTCGCCGATGACGTCGTTGTCACGTCGGTATATGCGGCTCGCGAAGACCCGATCGAAGGGGTCGAGGGCGACCTTATTACGGCGAAGATGGATCGCGCCCAGTTCGTTGCCGACAAGGTCGAGGCTGCGCGCACTCTCGCCGCGCGCGCCTGCCCGGTGATCTCGTCATGACGGTGGGGGCCGGCGACGTCACGAGAGCTTGGGCCCGTCATCCTCAATGCCATCGAGGCGCGATGAGAGCTCCCAGGCGCCCCGGGCGAAGGTCGGAAGTTCGCCCTCGCCCGCAGGAGGACGAACCCGAAGGCCGAGCGTCCCATCCTCATCTCCCAGCGATCTTGCGCCCGTCCGCCCGTCTCCATCCAACGGCCTCGTGTCCGTGGGCAAAAAGCAGGCAGAGGGCGTCGCGCTGAAAAATGTGCGTCAGGACGGCAAAGGGCGAGGCGCCGTCGATGAACGTCGAATCGGAAACGGGCGTCAGGCGGCGCAATCGGACGCCGTCGTGGAGATCACCACAGGCGATCCTTCGTGGACATCGCGTCTGGGCGTCCTGGGAGCAGACGAGGAAGAATCAAGCCGGTCGATATGACCGAACGACGCCGCGAACGTTTGGCCGAACGCCATAGAGCCCGCAAGCGCAGGCTTGTGCGCGCGGCAATCGCCGCCGCCGTCGCGCTGGTTGTCGCCTGGACCGTATTTTTCAGCCCGCTGCTTGCCCTGCGATCCGGCGGGATCGCTGTGGAGGGAGCGGATTTAAACGGTTCGACGGTGATGGCCGGCCAGGTCAGATCCGCGGTCAACGAGTATGTCGGCACGCCGTTGATCCGTCTAAATACGGGCGACGTCGAAGAAAGCGTCCAAAAAGCCTGCCGATGGTCAAACGGGTGAAAGTGACGCGAAGCTTTCCGGGTGGAATAAAGATCGCGGTCTCGCTTAGGGCGGCCGGTGGCCTGCCCTGAGCGAGAAGGGTTCGTGCACGGCCGTGGACGAGGATGGCGTCCGTTTGGACATTCCCAAGTCTCGCGCTTCTTCTCTGCCGAAACTCAAGCTGTCGAAAAGGCGATGCAGCGAGCGCCACGTCCACCATGGTGAACGTCTTGGGTGCGCTTGACGATCAAACGCGCAAGCGCATCGCAACCGTGAAGTCAGCGACACAGGGCAGGTTTCTTTCACCCCTGTCCAACAGGGCGACCGTAGCCTGGGGAGATGCTAAGAATTCCTCGCAAAAAGCCAGGGTTCTTAAGGTTTGCTCACGCAGAAGGCGAAGCGCTACGACGTTTCCGCCCCCGGCTCGCCCGTCACCGAAAAACTAGTGGAATCGCGCGGACGTCGGGCCTCTTTGCCGCCGATCCAGCCGTTGAACGAGCCGGCCACGTCGCGGTCCCATCGTCGAATATGCGACACGCCCCGCGTGAGGTTGAACGGCCGAACATGGCCCCTCTACCTTGTCCGCGAAGGTGAACGGAGAAAACTTCAAGTACGAGTTGAAGTCTGAAAGGAAGAGCGATGCCCACTCTCAACAACGGCGCGAACATCAAAGTCATCGGTGTGGGCGGCGGCGGAGTCAACGCCGTTGATCGCATGATTCAAGATGGACTCGCGGGTGTCGAGTTCATTGCCATCAACACCGACGGTCAGTCCCTCGTCATCCGAGGCTGAAACCAAATTGGATATCGGTCGCGAAGTCTCTCGCGGCCTTGGCGCGGGAGCCGATCCCGCGGTCGGCAGGCGCGCGGCCGAAGAGAACGGCGAGGTTATCAGCGCTGCTCTCGAGGATGCCGACATGGTCTTCGTCACCGCGGGCGAGGGCGGCGGAACGGGAACCGGAGCGGCCCCCGTCGTCGCCGAGATTGCCCGTTCCCATCGGCGCCCTGACGGTGGGCGTGGTCACGCGGCCATTCGAATTCGAAGGGCGTCAGCGCGCAAACAATGCGACCGCCGGTTTGGCCGAGCTGCGCAAGGCGGTCGATACGCTTATCGTCATTCCCAACGATCGGCTTTAGAGATCGCGGACGACAATCTCACGGTTCTGGAGCGCATACCACCTGGCCGACGAGGTGCTGCGCAACGGCGTGAAAGGGATCTCTGACCTCATCACCATTCCGGACTGGTCAACCTCGACTTCGCGGACGTCAAAGCGATCATGAAGGATGCGGGAACCGCGCTTCTGGGCATCGGCGAGGCCACCGGGATGACCGTGCGATGCGCGCCGCGGAGGCGGCGATCTCCTCGCCTCTTCTTGAAGCCAGCATTGACGGCGCACACGGCGTGCTGCTGTCCTTCCAATCTGGTGAAACTTCTCGTTGCAGGAAATGAATCAGGGCTTCCAAGCTGGTTCAAGAGGCCGCCGATCCGAGCGCCAATATCATCTTCGGTCACATCATCGACGATTCGCTCGGCGACGTCGTGCGCGTGACCGTCATCGCCGCCGGATTCGACGAGCCGGAGGACGAGCAGTTCACGCCCGCTACGCGCCCCGCACAGATTCCTCCTGCCCGTTCCGCTCCTTCGACGACGTCGCGCCGGCTCATCGAGCAGAGGGAGCCCGCCGTCCAACCGGTCGTGAGCACCGGGGGCCATCATGTCGCGACGCCGGGCCACCACATCGCGACGCCGAGCCACCCTGTGGCTGACCCGGTGGCGCGAACGGCTCCGGCGCCGGCTCCGTCAATACCGCCCGTGGTGGAGGAGCCCACGACGCGCAGTAGCCGCGACCTCGACATTCCCGCTTTTCCTCGAGGAACAGTAAACCCAAAGTGACGCTGGTCGAGTGGGCATTCGATTCGGCCGTTCCCGGCGGCCGAATTCGAGCGAGCTTTACCTCACGCCGGGGTGGGATTTCCCAGGCCCGTATGCGAGTTTCAATCTGGGCCTGCACGTCGGGGACGATCACTGCATCGGTGGCGCGCAATGGATTGAGCCTGTCGGATGAGGTCGGCTTTATCGCCTGGATGGACCAAGTCCACGGCGCCAACGTCGAGGTCGTCGACAAGCGGGTGCGTTCTTTTGCGGCACCCGGCCGCACTTTTGCCGATACGGATGGCCTGGTGATCGATGCCTCACTACAGCCTTGCGCTGCGGCGGTCATGGTGGCCGACTGCGTCCCGCTCCTGCTTTCGGCGTCAAACGCACCGATCGCAGCGGCGGTGCACGTTAGGGCGCTCCGGTTTGTTCAAAAGGCATAGCGGCGGTGGCTGTAAAAAGCCATGGCGGCCAGGGTGCCCGGCAGATTCGCGCCCATATCGGCCCTTCAGTTTGCGGCCGGTGCTACGAGGTTCCCTGCGCACCTGCGAGACGAGGCCGAGTCTTGTGCTCCGGGAAGCTACTCGAAGACGTCGTGGGGTCACCCGCCATCGACATTCCCGAAGCGCTTGAGCTGCAGTTGCGCAAGGAGGGGCGTGGACGAGGTTGTCCGGTCCGAAATTTGCACGATGGAAGATGCTAGATGCTTCTCTCATCGCCGCGAAATGGCGGCGAAAAGAGCGTGGAAGGTTCGTGGGCATAGTCGAGGTCACGCGCGACACGCCTTTCTAAATCGCGGGGTGAGGCGACGATCTGCAATACGTTGGTTTGCGTACACCCCGCAGAATGAAAGAGATATCGGTATGGGAATGTTCCAGCGCTTCGTTGACGGGTCAACGCTGAGCGACGAGTACGACGAGTACGAGGACGGGTACGACGAGTACGCCGACGAGGAGCACCTCGACGCGGAAGTCTCGCCCATCCGCTCTGTGCCGTCTGTGCCTCAGCTTGCCCGCATTGTGACGGTGCACCCGACCTCCTTTTTCCGAGGTGAGGGCTTTCGCCGAGCAGTATCGCTCGGACTGCCCGTCATTTTGAATCTCACGGAAACCGACACCGAGTCGCGTAAACGCATCGTCGATTTTGCGCTCGGCCTGTGCTTCGGGCTCGAGGGTCAGCTCAACAAGGTTTCCGAAGATGTCCTTCTTATGACGCCGCACACGGTGACGATGGACGAGCACGCCGCTTCTGGCAACTCGACTTTCTAATGAAAATCGTCCTCACACTGCTTCTTCTATTCGTCCAGTTCTACATGATCCTCCTGCTTTGCGAGGGTCGTCATCGACATCGTCACCATGATTCTTCGCGATTGGAACCCAACAGGGGTTTGCGTTGGTCGCGGTGAACACCGTGTACAAGGCCACGGATCCTCCTCTGCGTTTCATCGGGAAATATATCCCGCCTCTGCGTTTAGGCCCCGTGGCCTTCGATATGGCCTTCCTTGTTCTCATAGTCGCACTGGGGAATTATCGGAAGGATTCTCCAACAATTCGTTTGATACCGCTTTTCGGGAGGCTTTCGCCTGAGCGGAAGCTGCCAAGTGCCGGAAGCTCCGGCAAGGCGGGAGAAATTCGAACGCTGGCACTTGGAGGCGGCTGGGCTTTCGAAGCCGTCAGACAACTCCTGTCTTCGTCAATTCCTGATCGTGGTGCACGATGTGCTTCGCGCAGAGTGAACATCAGCGTGGACCACGGCAGTCCGGCGTCGTCGACAGCGTGAAATCAGCAGGATTTTCGCGCGAAAGCAGAAGAAAGCGCTTGGCGTGGCTTATTGAATCTGATGCTTTAAACACGCGTTTCAAGGCGCCGAACTCGTTTCAAGATGGATACGGCTGTCCAGATGGACATCTTCCTCAATCGAAGTCCTGCCGAAACCGTCATTCAGCCTGATTTCGGAATGCCCGCGTACACGGGTATCTGACGGGGAACGAGGAGGAGGGCGCCTTCTGCATGAACTCCATGGAAGAGAGGATGCCGGCATCACTTAGAAGCGCGATGCCCGAACGTCAATCACCGAGTTCTCGGCTCTCAGACGCTAGTATGGCGTTCACCATTATCGTCTTAGTTTTGGGATTTTTGGGGATTCTTTTACGCCGGCTTCTAGATAGTCATCGACTTTATGCGCTATTTCGCGGTTTATATTTTCTGCGTTTCGCTCTGCGGCTAAGACCCGGGGAGATGCAGCACCATTCACACGGTGAACATTGGCACCATTTCAGGTAACGTATCCCTGTAGGCGGCGTTTTTGCCCGCTGAGGAATACGTACCAAAACACAGAGGTGAATACACACATGGCGCTGCTGACTGAATCCGATGTCCTGAATGCACGCTGCAGGCACTGAGCTCAATCGAGGAGGGATACGACTTAGATCAAGTCGACTTCTTCCTCGATGAAGTTGCCGAAACCATCGCCCAGCTCACGGCCCAGAAAGCCGAGCTGGAAAACGAATTGAAGAAGGCCCAGGCTCGAATCGCCGAGCTTGAGAACGCCGGCGCCGCCACCGGACGGGGCGAGGCTCCGTTCTCCGCGGCGACCACGGCCTCCTTCGCACCGGTTGGAGGTGGCGCAGCTGGAGGCGGCGACACCAACGCCGTTGCAGGCATGCTCGCCTTGGCCCAGCAGTTGCATGACAAGTACATCAGCACGGAAAGGCCGAAGCCGATCGCATCCTTGCCGAAGCCAATGCCGAAAGCCAAAGGATCATCGCCGAGGCGGAGGAACAGCACTAACCGCACGCTCACGCAGCTGGAGCAGGAGCGCGGTCTTCTCGAACGGAAGATTTCGAGCTTCGAGACTTCGAGCGCGATTACCGCACTCGACTCAAGAGTTACCTGGAGTCGCTCTTGGCCGACGTCGAATCAGGGTTCTACCCCTCTTCGGATCAGCGCTGAGCCTGTGAGAACGGCGGCAGCTGCGGGCTGCCGCCGTTCGACGTGAGAAGGATTGAATGACCACGCTATCCAAGTCGGGCCGATTGACGATCTGGGCAATCGTTGTCGGCATTCTCACAGTTGCCGTGGATCAGGCGAGTAAACAGTGGGCGCTCGTCTCGTTGCACGATGCTAGGCGTTATCACGTCATCGGCGATCTCCCTGGGATTCGAATTGCACTTCAATCCGGGTGCGGCATTTTCCTTCCTGACGGGTTCCACATGGGTATTTACGGTGGTCGCCGCCATCGTGGTTCTTGCCCGCTTCCACTGTGGATCCGCCGCACAGTTTCACCCGTATGCGGGCGATTACCCTCGCGGTCGTCTGGGGTGGTGCGGCGGGCAACCTCGTCGATCGGCTTTTCCGGCAGCCCGGCGTCGGCCAGGGGCATGTCGTCGATTTCATTGCCTACGGCAATTGGTTCATAGGAAATGTGGCGGATATCGCACTTGTTCTTGGCATAGTTGTTATCGTCATTCTCAGCTGGATCGCTGTTCCTTTCGACGGTCGGGCTGAGCAGCGCGGGGACGAAGAGTCAGACGCCAGTGAGCGTGCGCACTCAGAAGACGCCGTTTCTCCGGACGAAGGCGAGCATGCCTGAACGGCGCTTGTACCCCGTTCCCGATGGGTTGGAGGGAGAGCGCGTCGATTCGGCTTTGGCTCGCATGACGGGACTTTCCCGAAACGTCTGTGCCCGTGCGCTGCCGAAGGGCAGGCGTGGTTGGACGGGGTCGTCGCGTCGAAATCGGATCGCGTCGCGCGGGGTTCGATACTCGAAATTCTTGTCCCCGATCCGCCGGCGGCGGATCCCCGACCTTCTGCGCGAAGGAATATCCAGGCTCTACGAGGACGAGGACATCGTCGTGGTCGACAAGCCCGCAGGAATGGCGGCTCACCCGTCGCTTAACTTCGAAGGCCCGGATGTTCTCGAGTACGCTCATGGCCGAAGGCGTGAGTCTGACTACGTCGGGTCCTCAGGAACGCAAAAGGCATCGTCCACGGGCTTGACGTCGGCACCACGGGCTGCATGGTCGTGTCGAAATCGGAGATTGCCTACTCGCTTCTCAAAAGGGCTTTCCGTGATAGAGCGGTCGAAAAAGGTCTATCACGCACTGGTTCAAAGGCCATCTCGATCCCATGTCGGGAACGATCGATGCTCCGATGAGCCGTGACCATCGGCATCAGTGGAAGATGGGCATACGCGAGGACGGACGGCGCAGCGTTACCCATTACGAGACGATCGAGGCGATGGCCGGAGCCAGCCTCCTAGATATCCATCTCGAAACGGGAAGAACGCACCAGATTCGCGTTCACATGTCGGCCGTATCCCACCCGTGCGTTGGCGACGACATGTATGGCGCCGATCCCTACGCTCTCAGCGAAACTTGGGCTGAACGTCAGTGGCTTCACGCCCGTCAAGCTGGGATTCGAGCACCCGACGTCGCAGGAGTGGGTGACTTTCACCGCCCCGTATCCGGACGATCTTGCCAATTCTCTTCAAGCGATGCGCGAAGGCGTATTCCGGTAGGAAGGCGATCGGCGTCGTCTCAGGCGCAGCTTCTAAGGCTCCGCGTAGACTGGGCCCATGGCTAAAAGATTTCGCGCACCCGCATGTCCACACCGAATATTCGATGCTTGACGGGGCCGCGAAAATCAAGAAACTTGCGGCTCAGCCAAGGCGCATAAACAGAAGGCCGTGGCAATAACCGATCACGGCTATTGCTTCGGCGCGTATGAGTTCTACAAGGAATGCAAGGCTCAAGGGATCAAGCCGATCATTGAGGGTCGAGGCCACATGACCCCCGGGAACTTCCCGTTTCGGTTCGGACCGTGTCCTGTGGGGCGAGGAGAGCCAGCGCGGCGATGATGTCTCGGCCCGCGGCGCATACGCACACGACGCTTCTGGGCCTACAACAACACCGGGCTTACAACCTTTTCCGGATGGATTCGCGCGCTCCCTCGAAGGTCAGATGGGCAAATGGCCTCGGATGGACATGGACCTTCTAGAGACCTATCACGAAGGGCTCATCGCCACGGCAGAGTGCCCTCGGGTGAGATTCAGACGCGGCTGAGGCTCGGGCAGTACCGGAAGCCTACAAGCGGCCGGACGCATGCGGAATGTTCGGCAAAGAGAACTACTTCGTTGAGCTCATGGATCATGACAACGCGATTGAAAGGCGAGTGCGCGACGAACTGCTCGACCTTGCGCGCAAGATCGACGCCCCGTTGCTGGCAACCAACGATTCGCATTACGTCACCGCTGAAGACGCCCCGATTCAGGATGCGATGCTGTGCATCAACTCCGGTTCGACCCTTCAAGATCCCGACCGCTTCACCTTTGACGGAACCGGCTACCATTTGCGGACAACGAGGAAATGTATCGGCTTTTTCGGCGATCTTCCGGGGGCGTGCGAGAACACTTTGCTCGTTGCCCGAACGCTGCGACGTCTCGTTCACCACGGCCGACGAGGGCGCGAACTACATGCCGGTCTTTCCCGTTCCTCCCGGGGAGGACATCACGTCGTGGTTCGTCAAGGAAGTCGACCGGGGCTTGCATATTCGATTCGGCGAGAAGATACCTGACGACGCGCGAAAGCGGGCCGACTACGAGGTGAGCGTCATCTTGCAGATGGGCTTTTCCGGCTACTTTTTATGTCGTTTCCGACTACATCCAGTGGGCTAAGCGCAACGGGATCAGAGTGGGCCGGGGCGAGGCTCCGGTGCGGGGTCCATGGTCGCCTACGCCCTGCAAATCACCGAGCTTTGATCCCATCCGCCACGGGCTCCTCTTTGAGAGGTTCCTCAACCCCGAACGCGTGTCCATGCCCGATATCGACGTCGACTTTTGACGAGCGCAGGCGCGGGGAGGTCATCGAGTACGTCGAGGATAAGTATGGGGCGGAGAAGGTTTTCCAGGTCGTGACATTCAGGGACGATCAAAACGAAGCAGGCGCTCAAGGATGCGGCCCGTGTGCTTGGTTATCCCTTCGAAATGGGGAGCGGATGACGAAAAGCGCTTCCTCCCACGGTTCAGGGAAAAGGACATCGCACTTGCCGACATTCACAATGAAAAGGCCGAACGGTTCGTGGAGGCGGGAGATTTTCGACAGCTCGTGGCCGGAGATCAGGATGCGTCCCGCGTCTTTGATCTCGCCCAAGGCTGGCGGGGCTGACCCGTCGGTGGGGTGTTCACGCCTGCGCGGTGCTCATGTTCGGATCCCCTCATGGACGTCATTCCGATTATGAAACGCCCGTCCGACGGTGCCACCATCACCCAGTTCGAATACCCGCTGTGCGAGGAACTCGGGGTGCTGAAGATGGATTTCCTCGGCCTGTCGAATCCTCGACCATTGAGGACGCGCTCGACAACATCGTCTCCAACGGAAAAAGAGCGTGTGGCAATCGAGGAAATCGAGCTCGACGATCAACCCACATTTGAACTTCTTTCAGCGCGCGGACACCTTGGGCGTCTTCCAGCTTGATGGTTCGGGGATGCGGGCTCTTCTCAAGCAGATGCGCCCGACGGAGTTCGAGGACATATCGGCCGTTTCTGCCCTTTACCGGCCGGGGCCGATGGGAATGAACTCTCACACGAACTATGCCCCACGCAAAAACGGGCTCCAACAGATTGTTCCCATCCACCCCGAGTCTTTGACGAACCCTCGCATGACATTCTCGCTCCAACGTACGGCCTCATTGTCTACCAGGAGCAGGTTATGCAGATTGCTCGGTGTGCGCCGGTTTCACCATGGGCCAAGCCGATACGCTGCGCAAGGCTATGGGCAAGAAGAAACTCGATGTGCTGCAAAAGCAATTCGAGGGATTTTCCGCCGGAATGCTCGCCAACGGCTATTCCAAAGAGTGCATAGACAAGCTGTGGAAATTCTCGTGCCCTTCGCCCAGTACGCTTTCAATAAATCGCATTCGGCCTGTTATGGCGTGATCTCGTACTGGACGGCCTTCCTCAAAGCCAATTATCCAGTCGAGTTCATGGCGGCGCTTTTGACGTCGAAGAAGGACAACAAAGACAAGCTGGCCCTGTACCTCGGCGAATGTCGCCGCATGGGCATCACGGTGCTGGTTCCCGACGTCAACGATTCCGATTCAGATTTTTCCGCCGCCGGCGAAGAGGTCCGTTTTGGCCTGTCGGCCGTGCGCAACGTGGAGCGAACGTCGTCGAGGGATCACGAAGGCCCGACGCGAAAAAGGCGCCTTCACGTCCTTCCAGGACTTCCTCGACAAGGTCCCACTGCAGTGTGCACAAACGCGCCATCGAATGTCTCGTCAAGGCCGGGGCTTTCGATTCCATGGGGTATTCCCGCAAGGCGCTCCCTGGCCAAGGTGGAAGAGGCGGTCGATGCCGTCGTTTCTTTGAAGAAGAATGAGGCGGCCGGGCAGTTCGATTTGTTCGGAGGGCCGACGTCGATCTTGGGACCGGCGTCGATGTGGTCATTCCCCGACATTCCAGAATGGGATAAGAAGGCAAAACTCGACCACGAGCGCGACATGCTGGGCCTTTACGTCCGGACCATCCTCTTTCGGGATTGGAGCATGTGCTCGACAGGGCGGCCGACACCATCAATCGTCAAGCTCGATGAGGAGACGGTTCAGGAGCGGTTCGTCAGCCTCGCAGGCCTGATAACGTCGGTCCAACCGCGGGTGTCGAAGAAAAATGGGAAACTTTGGGCGACGATCATGCTTGAAGATCTGACCGGAAGCGCGGAGATCAATTTCTTCCCGGCCACGTACCAGACGGTTTCAACGATGCTCACTCCGGACACCGTGGCTATCGTCAAGGTTCGGGTGCAGGATCGCGATGGGACGATCCAGCTTTCCGCTCAGAGATGACTCTTCCGTCGGGGGATCTTCTGCCAGATTCGCCGGTGGAGCTTCAATCGCCCTGAGCGCATGTGCACCGCGGAGCAGATGGCGTCCCTTGCCAGCGTTCCCGCGAATTATCCGGGAAGCGCACCGGTTCGCATGCATATCCACAGGCCGCATGCGACAAGCGTTGTCCAGGTCGATAAGCGTTTTACGTTCAACCCGGCGCTGGTCTCTTCTCCGACCTTCGCGTGCTCCTGGGGCGAAATTGCTTGAGGTGACGAGGCTCTGACCGTGCTTTCACTTTTGTGATGCTGACGGTTATTCCGGTTTTGGGGCCCGTGCCGCGGACTCGAACCTCAATGCGCTTACCGTCGACCAGCTCTATCGCCACGACATCGCCATCGCTGAGCCGATGCCCACGACGAGTCTCGACTTCGCCGTTGACGAGAATCTCTCCCTGCCCTCACCAGTTCGGCAGCCCGGCGCCACTGCCCGCAGAGACGCATACTTGACGAATTGGCCGAGCTTGATCGGCAATGTCACGTCGATGTCTTCCATACCCTCCCAGGCGAGAGACTCTTTAGGGCGAGAGACTCTTCGCTGGATTTCTTCTTCTCTTCCGGGCCAGGATACAGCCGATCGCCACGGCGAGGATCAAGGTGCAGATGATGGCGATTCCTGCGGTGAACCGGCGGCCGCGGCCATGGCGCGTTCCATACCGCGAAGCCGATTGTCGAGTAACAGGCCCACGCCAGCCATCCGGGGAATGCTGCCAGATTGTACTTGGGCCACGAAAGTCCGACGACGCCGGCCGCGATGTTGACGATCGTCTGGATGCCGATCGTCAAGTATGCCAAGGAAATCACCACCCATCCTCTTTTCTTGATGCTGTCCATCGCCTGTTGGGTGCGGGCGGCATTGGCCCCACTTCCAGGCCCGCCGCCGAAAGCCTCGTGAGGGTTCGTCCCCGAAATCGTCACTTTCCTCCCGTAACGGCCGATTCCGGTACACGATATTCGACCGCGATGCGACCAGTAGGGGTCAGAGTGAGGAAGACGAGGGGAAAGGCCCGGTGGACGTGAATTCTCCAATACCTTGAACATGTCCAGATTCTAACGCAGAAATTCGCGACACTATTCGTTGCGTTTACTGAAAACCACCGATCTTACGGGCGAATCTAAGCGACACCTCGTCGGCGCGATAGTTGCTGGCCCCGTATTGATGATCTCGGTTGTGGTGCGTTGGAGGCCTTCACCGCGCACATTCCGAACATGTCCCCATGAGCTCCACAGTGTGTTCGACGTCGACGAAATCCGACTCGCTGGCGATCTGTTTCGCCCATGATCTCGATCTCAGCCCGGCGACCTCGACGGCTTTTCTCCGCACATTCTGCACACGAGGTGATGATGGTGCTCGGTTGAATTGCAGGAGCGATAGAGTAGCTCGGAATCGGTGCGAAGGATGTCTACTGCTCCCTCGTCGGAAAGGACCTGGAGAGTTCGGTAGACGGTGGCCGCCTCATCTTGGAACCGGATGTCGAAAGGCTCTCGTGCAGTTGTTGCGCCGAGACGAAAGAGGAGAGCTCCTCAGGCGTTTGGCTATCGCTTGACGCTGGGCTGTGTTTCGTGTTCGTCCCATGTGACCGCTTTCGTTGGTCTGCGGCGGATACAAGAGGCGATGACGGCGCGACCGATTGCCACTATTGTATACGTGCCGATAAGCAGTGTGACGATCGTCGCCCCTGGTGCAAGGGTGACGACATAGGTGATGGCCAGGCCCGTCACGCATGCGATGACGCCGAGCGCCATTGCTATGGCCATCGTTGTGTTGAAGGAAGAGGAAAGAAGCTGGGCGATGGCTACGGGCACGACTCGCGATCGCCGAAACCAGTAGCACGCCGACCACACGCATGGCGACGGAAACCGTCAGGGCGGCGACCACGGCCACGAGGATATTGAGCGTTCTCACGCGTGGAGGCCGCACGCTTTGGCGAAGTCTTCGTCATGTGAAAGGGAAAAAGAGGCCCCCGCAATCCCAAGCCGAAGATCAGTATGAAGGCTGACAGAACGGACGTGTAGACTACCTCGCTGGGCGAAACCGTTGCTATCGAGCCGAAGAGATAGCTCGTGAGCTTTTCGGTGCTGCCGCCGGCCAGCGAAATGATGATGACGCCAAGGGCGATTCCCTCCGTAAAAGAGCATCGCCAGTGCGACGTCGCCGCCCGTTCTGCCCTGCGCGCGAACGTGATTTCGATGAGGATGGCGCCGATCACCGATGCCGCGATGGCCCCGGAATCGCCAACTCGTCTTTTGGATTGAGGCCGAGGCGCTCGCCGCCAGCCACCCGACGGCGACCCCCGGTCAAGGCGACGTGGCCGATGCCGTCGCCCATGAGCGCCATTCCGCGCTGGACGAGGTAGGTGCCCACCACGGGTGCGGAGAACTCCTCACGAGTATGGCGACGACGAAGGCACGCTGCATGAAGGGAGTGCTGAGCATTTCCCCAGATTGTTTTCTATTGTCACGCCGGTTCCATCCTCAGAGTCGGTGCGTGGTGGGCCTGCCGGTCCGTCGGGTCGTGCGGTGGATGTGATCGTGTTCGGGTGGTCATGGCCGGGCGCGGGGAGGCGGCGGAGAACCATCGTGGACGACCTTCCGTGTCTCGAGCACAACGGCTCGCTCGACGATCGACTCCAGTTCCCCCATCTCGTGAAGAACGGTGATGAGCGTGGCGCCTCGTTCGCGCAGGTTGGTCAGGATCGAGGCAAGCGCGCCCCTGGAGTCCTTGTCGATTCCCGCAAGGGGTTCATCGAGAATGAGCAATTTCCGGGTCTCGCGTACGAGCGCCCTGGCGATGAGTACTCGTTGAGCTTGTCCGCCTGAGAACACCTGGACGTGATCGCGCGCCCTGTCCGCCAGGCCGACGGCGGCCAGGGCATCCATTGCCTTTTGCTTGGCGCGTGGGCCGACGTCGGCCCACATACGCCCTCGCCCGAGCAAACCGGAGCGAACCACTTCCAGCGCCGTGGCGGGCACACCGGAGGAGGCGCTCAGCGCGTTGGGGAACATAGCCGATTCGAGCCCACGGCACCGCCTTTGCGGTGCGCAACGTTCGCTCCGAAGAGTTCAACCGTTCCTGCCGATGACGGAACGATCCCGAGAATGGCTCGCACCAACGTGGACTTTCCCGACCCGTTGGCACCGAGAAAGGCTACCGATTCGCCGGCCCGGACGGTTAGGCTTACCCGGTTGAGGATGGCTGAGCCGCCCAAAGTGACGCATGGATCCTCAACCGCAAGCGAACGGGGGCGGTTGGAGTCATGTGTCCGCTCACTTGCAGGAAAGCGCCTTCTGAATCGCCGTTAGTTGTCCTTCATCGCCGCCTCGTAATCGCCCTTTTCGGGTTTGGACTCCAAAGGGCTGAGCACGGCCGTGGTGGCATTCGTCTCTTTGCCAGAGTTTTAGCCGGTTTGCCGCTGATGAGCTCTTCGGTGAAGATCGTCGTGGTTCCGTTCTCTTGGACAATTTCTTGACTTTTGCGAGTGTGGCGGGGCTTGGCTCCGCCTCGATCGATGCCCGACAAGCCCACCTGGGTCAGCTTATAGCGGTCGGCGAGGTATCCGAAAGCCGTGTGCGTTATGACGATCGCGCAGCGCTCGCACGTGGCGGTGCCCGTTTGGAACGACTTGTCGAGATTGTCAAAAGCTTCTTCCGAAGCGCTTCGTTCTTTCTTTCTTGTATATCTTCGAATGCGCCGGATCTTGTTTTGACAGACTTTCCGAGATCGCGTTGGCCGCGAGTTTCATGCGGCTGGGATCGAGCCAGAAATGGGGATCCTTTGCGTCGTGATCGTCGTGGCCGTCTTTGTCGTCGCAGATCACTGGTCGTGCTTGCCGTCGTGGTCGTGGCATTTTCTCGTCGATCCGTTTCATCTTTTTGTCGCCCCCGTGATCGTGATCGTCGTCTTCTATGAGACCGTCGTCGGTGGACGAGGTTCACGTTCTTTGTCAGATCGACGGTTGTGACGTTGTCCAAAGAGCCGACGGCATCGTCGAGGGAAGGCTGAAATCCCTTGACGTAGAAAAGCGCATTGGTTTTGTTCAGCTCCGCGATCTGTTTCGTGCTGATTTCATAATCATGAGGCTCCGTTCCCGCTGGAGTTACGGAGGTCACCTCGTACGATTGTCGCCGCCGATTTGCTCGGTCAGCCATTGGATGGGGTAGAGAAGGACGTCGCGACTTTGACTTTCCCATCATGTTTGCTCGAAGAATCGCCGGATGAGCCGGTTGAATCCGAGCAGGCGCTCAGTCCAGGGTGAAAGCCAGGGTCGATGCAGCAGCGATGATGCGCGAATAGCGTTTGTCGAGCAAAAACCATTATCGTCTAGATCTCGAAATGCTGTCAAAGATGTCTCTTTTCTGCCCACTGATCTCTGCCGGTGGAATCTCGATTGACGCGTACGACGTCGATCGGCGCGTAATCTGCCGTCATGCTCAAACGTTTTTCGCGCATGTGACATCCGATAAAGCTTTGACGTGTATTTTTCCCCTTGTTTTTCCTCATTGCCTGGGCGCGTCCATCCGCGTGAAAAAACGCGTCTGTGTGGAAAACCCCATCGCGGGCCGACTTCGTCTGGATGTCCGTCGGTAGAATCGAAAAGACTCCGCGTCATCCAGGCGCGGCGATGAAAGGAACACGGCTTTTCATGCGCCAGCAGGCTCCTCGAAACTCGACAGTGTCATCGCTTTGGCGAAACGCGGGATTTGTCTTCCCTTTGCGGAGAGATATACGAGGTACGCGGTCCGCATGGGACTACGGCCCGCTGGGGGTCGAGTTGAAGGAGAACATCAAGCGTCAATGGTGGAAGTACATGGTCACTTCCCGTGACGACGTTGTGGGTCTCGACTCCTCGATCATCCTTCCTCGCGAGGTGTGGGTCGCCTCGCGCCGCCGTCGGCGTCTTCAACGAGCCCGCTCACCGAATGCCTTTCGTGCCACAAACGTTTCCGCGTGGATCAGATGCGGAGGAGTTCGCCGCCGAAAGGATCGAGGATCCTGATTCGGTGGAGTTGACCGAGGTTGCCGCCCGATGCGGCACGCGCGGGCAGTGGACAGAGCCGCGTGATTTCAACATGATGCTCAAGACGTACCTGGGGCCGGTCGAGGACGAATCGGGTTTGTACTCATCTGCGTCCCGGAAACGGCTCAGGGCATTTTTCCGTCGACTCTTCAGAACGTCGCGACCTCCGCCCGTAAGCGCTTTCCGCCTTTTGGGATCGGACAAATCGGAAAGTCTTTCCGCAACGAGATCACCCTGAGAGCTTCTATATTCCGTACGCGCGAATTCGAGCAGATGGAAATGAATTCTCGGTCAAAACCGGGAACGGATGAACAGTGGCATGTGTACTGGATCGATGAACGCCGCCGGTGGTACGTCGATCTGGGGATTGACCCGATAACTGCCTTGCGAGCATCCTCAGGAGAAGCTTCCGCATTATTCAAAACGAACGGTGGACATCGAGTATCGTTTCGGCTTTAGAGGGTCGGATTGGGGTGAGCTGGAGACTGCCAACCGCACGGATTTCTCGATCCGTCCACCCACGCGGAGCATTCTGGTAAGGATCTATCCTATTTCGACCAGCGAGCTCGGAGCGCTGGATTCTCCTGCGTCATTGAGCCCGCCGCCGGCCTGACCTGCTCCCTCGTGGCGTTCCTCGTCGAGGCCTATGGAGGACGAGGCGCCCACGCCATGGCGGAGACAAGCGCGTTAAAGCCTGCTCAGGCTTGATCGCGCCTGTCGGTCAGCGCCGCTGTCCTTCCCCTCTCGCGGATGAGGCTCGCCCCGTGGCCCGTGATCTTGCTTCCACGCTGCGAGGAATTGGAATGGACTTCGATGACGGCGCTGTCCGCCGCTGCCGCCGCCGCCAAGATGAGATCGGCACGCCGCTGTGCATAACGGTCGATTTCGATTCCCTCGAGGATCGTGCCGAGACGGTTCGCGACCGCGACACGATGGCCCAGGTTCGAAATTCCGATCGCCGACGTCGAAGGCTATCTCGCCGGTAAGCTGGTCGGGTGTTGACGACAGCCATTCCCCACACGGGTCGCCTGACATCGCGCCGGGGAGCGCAGACGCGTTTCCGCGATCCTCACCGGCTTCGTCCTGCCCCTGGCGATCGCCACCGTCGTTCTCCTCATCGCTGTGGCCGAAGCGATCGACCCGGAGGTTCTCCGTCCGCTGCGTTCCTTCTGAGCGAGCGCCGTCACGGGGAAATCACGTCGGCGCAGTCGATAGTTCGGCAAACGGTGAAAATGCGTAAGAAGGGCGGAGGCGCCGGTTCACGTCCCGCCGGAAATAGTCGCCAACGGGCTTTGACGTCGGGGATCGGATTCGAGCGATCTTTCAACCCTTCGGCGTTGGAAGGCGGCGCCGCATACGTTTTCACGCGATTTCATTGCGAACCCCATGAAATGCTGTGGGCTTGCGGCAGTCACGTGCTGGTTGTCCTGGCCGTGGACATCGCTTCAAAGGTGCGATGGCTGCCGGCCTCGCCGTCTCCCCTTGGCGTGGTTTGGGGCATTCCATGGTTCCCGCCTTGACTGTGAGCGACCATCCCGTCCTCGTCATCCTGGTTGGGGCGGCAGCCATGATGCTCGCATCCATATACCTCGCCCATGGGATTTCCATACGGACGACGACGGCCGTGATCGGCACTTTCGCCGGCTCCGGTCATCACCGTGCGCGGCATGGTATGGTGGGCGCGGCGCATCTCGCAGCCTCTCTCGACGATAAAAGTACTGCTGCCGGAGAGCTCTTGCGCTGTCCAGCTTTCCGTGCTATTTTGCTTGGCGGGGTGACTGGCTGCGGCTCGGCGCACTCTGGGCTGACGATCACGAATCTCGGGACTCGAGCCGTCCGGGAAGACTTGCACACGGCCAGTCGCACTGCCGCGCAGACGTCCTCCGTTCAGCGGGGAATGGCGCGTGCGGACGCGATCACATCGCCTCGACGGTCTACACACCTCGCCTTCAGCTTACGTCGGAGCGTCGCTCACGCGCGTTGGTGGCCGCGGCGCTCGCGCAGCGCCCGGCCGTAGACTCGTCCAACTCGGCGAGATCGCGGAGGAGTCCGCCCGGCACGCGTTGCTTCCATAGGCCTGGTCTTGGCCATTCCGCTGACGACGGCGGTTGCCGCCATGCTGCTCCGTCGCCCCGAGCGCGGCGGTTGGCAGCGACGGCGTCGAGGAATTGGGGCGGCGGGGCGAACCCACGGAAAACTTTGAGAGCGGGGATGATGAAGGCGGCGACGGGTGATTTCAGGCTACGGCATCGATGATGACGGCGAATTCGAGCATGACGGGGCGAAGATCGACAGCGACGGCGGGGATCCTCAGATGGGATTGAAGCCTGGGCGGCCTGGCAGCCTTGAGACGTTATGCTCGCACCCATGGCTGAGTGACAATCCGCCTGCCGACAGTTGTGCTGAGGCAAGCTGAACTGGGGCTTTGCGCCAAGGCGGGCGTCGATCCGGCGGCGTCGCACCAAGACCTCAGGCGCCTAGCCCCGGCTTGGCCTCGTGGAGTAAAGTGCGAGATGATACATTTCCGCGCTCTCTCGAGCGCAATCCCGAGGCTATGAACATGATCAAACCGGATCCGGGCGATCCTGTTCGTCTTCGATTCGCTTCCCATGGGGTCAGGCCGAAAACCACCGCGGGCGCCGCGGCGATGCTCGTGAGACTGCCGATCATGATCCGCCGTGATCTCAATCTCGGATGCCCCGCCCCGAGGTCACACGCAAAGAGGGCGGTGGGTCCGCCCTCCGCGTGGAGCTCGACCTTTCGGGAAATCGTTTCCGCCGCGGTGGGCTGCGGCTCGCCGAGAACGAGCGCCGATCGCGACATCGACGCGCCGTGACCGCCGGGAATCCGCATCGGCATCGACGGCGATCACGAGCATTTTCTCGATGCGGCGAGAAGACTGAAAGACGCGCGAGATTTCCGTTTGATGCTGCACGCGCGACGATGGCTCAGCGCTATTCGGGGACGCCGATTAGCGGCGACGAGATCGGGAGTGGGTTCACGGCACTGCGCTGCCTGTTTTGGGAAACGGCGACGTTTTCCGATTCCGGGTGACGCGATGCGCCCTCATGGCGGAAACGGGATGCGCTGGCGTTGCACCGGGCGCGGATGCCAGGGGCGGCCGTGGCTGTTCGCAGCTGGCGGCTTTACGCTCACGGTCGCCTGTCGGCCGGGTCTGGCGGAAGTGGCTGCCATGATTGAGCGGCACGGCCAGCTTCTCCCCACGAGCATTTTAACGGGGACGAGCATCGAGCCATGCGCGAGCTTCGCAAGCATCAGGCGGCTGGTCTCTGCGGGGATTCGCCGTGGGCGGGCAGACACCGCAGAGTTTTGGCAGCTGGTATCGACCCCGTGAGGAGCTGCGCCAGGCGCTTGGCTCAGCGAGCTGAACTTGACGCCTTCCCGGAGGCTGCAGAAGGTCCGCGTGGGCGTGCCGGCGGCCCGAAACGTCCCCATTTGCCCGGAAGGCTGGCTTTGATTCACGTGAGCTCTGTGCCGCCGAACGGGCGAACCGCGCGAGCCGGAGATCAACATTTCCGGGAGGCTGTGAATGAACGCGAAGGAACGCTGGATCGCCGCGTCCGGCGAAAAGATCGAGTCGCACTCCGGAGTTCGAGCAGGCGACCGATGCAGAGTGCTCTCACCTCGTGTCAGCACTCAGGCGTAGTGCGCCAAAACAAGTTCTCGGCCCAGAACCGACGTTTCATTTCGCACGCGGCTCACCCATCCTCCGGAGGTCGCGCCCAACATGGGCCTGCCCTCGCGATCAACCTGCCGATCCTGGACATCGTGGATGACCGCCTGCCTTTCCCGCTGGCTGGGCGCATCCGCCACCACGGGCACTAACGGCGAACGCGCTCGCCGCATCGTTGCGTCGATCGGCTTCGAGGAAACTGCCCAAACCTTCGGGATTCCTCACCGAGGCTCGAGCCGAGCCAGCGCGCCGAGCCGGGACGTCGCGTGGGGCTCCATCTGCCCGAGCTACCTCGACGCCGTCATCCAGTAGCCGTGGTGCAAGGCGAGGGCCAAAATGTGAACCAAGCGATGGTTCGCCCAGCTCAGTTCAATTTCTATTCCGACGACGCCGATGTCTTCCTTACGGGTGCGCGCGAGGGGGCGAGCCGGGGCAGATGCCATCGAGGCTCAAATGATGCGACCCAGCCCGACGACATCACGCCCTGTTACAGGCTCACGACGTCCGAGAGCCGGGTCCGTACGCGCCCTGGTCGCGCTGACTTGTTGCAGCGAGCTTCGCGCGAGCAGGAGCGAATCATCATGAAGCTACGTGCCGCTGGTACGGTTTTCGCCAAAGACGGCTTCCGCGCTTGGCGCCGCGCTCGAGCGCCTGCTCAAAGAGTGAAAACTGGCTGGTCGCATTCCGAGGGAAACGCATGCCCACTGGCGCAGCCCATGGATCTGACGTGAGCGATCTCATCGGTTGCCGTTTCTGTTTCTGAGGTGTGCGACGCCACTACCGCCGCCGCTCACGGGGCGGCCCGCCTGCGGGAGTACTCAGGCGATCTCGTGATTTCCTCAGGCCACCGTGCGCGGAGATTATGCTGTTGAAGGGTCTGGCGGTACTGTCGCGCTTCCACGCGAGAGCGAGGCTGCTTTACCACGAGCAACGCACGATCGTCTACGATCTCGTCCACGATGCCTTCTCAGCAGCCGCCCGGAACTGGCTCGATTGCAGTCCGCGAGCGGTGGCGGGCCGCCGAAAGGCGAGCTTCTTCCGGGCGTTTGCAGGCGATAGTCGACCGGGTGGCGAGCCTGACCGATCAATCCGGCACGCCAGTGGCGTCGCGCCTCGTGCGGTTTCTTGCGGCATTGAGGGCTCGCGGCAGCGGTTCGCCCATCGGCGTGCACGACGAGTGCGAGCGTCTGCAGGCGTCGTCGTCGGAGACGGATACAGTCGGTCGCGGATAGGAATGGTCCACTATGGCGGGGGTTGAAAATCAAGCCGGGAGGCTATCGACGAAGTGCGCGCTCGCGCACTCGCATAGAGGATAGTCGTCTCCTCAGCATCGTCCAGCTGCGCGACGGAGTCGATTCTCGTGAAGGGCTCGCAATGTCCCTTCCACGATGAGAAAACGCTCTTCTTCCACATCCGCATAGCGCAATACGGTGGCGCGTTTTGGATGCGGCTTGAAGGCGGCGACGTCATCTGGCCCGCTTCGTCGAAAACGCATGGAGCCTGTCTCCCGTCGAGGCCGTGAAATTTCTCAGAGCCCGCAAGTGGCCGCAGAGCTCGTCTCATGAGTAAATAACGGGCGGCAGCGACCGCGAATCAGGCGCCACCCGCCAGCGTCTCGGTGACGCGCTGCCACGTCGCCGTCGAATTCTACGTGGCGCAACCGGTCTTGCCAGCAAGGGGAGACGGCACGCGGCAATGTTAAACGATCGGGGTTTGTGACCGCCGCTGCCGTCGAGCTTCAGTCGGCTATTCGCCGAACTCCTGGATGGGCTTCTCATGAGTTGCGACGCCACGGATTTACGGAACGCGAGATAGCCGCGTCCGGCTGGCGAGCCGAAACCGCGGTCTCTCACGATCGCTTTCGCGGACGCCTCATGTGGCCGATCATGTCGATCACCGGGGATCCGATAGGATTTGGCGCGCGCAAGATTTCCGACGACGACAACGGCCCGAAATACCTCAACACTCCGGAAACCGCGATATACAAGAAATCGCAGGTGCTCTGCTGGGCTGGACATGCTAAAAACGGGCGATCTCGCAGCAGCGGGCGGATTGTGGTGGTCGAGGATATACGGATGTCATGGCGCCTGAACTCGCCGGAGTCGATACGGCTGTCGCCACATTGCTATGGCTTTCGGGTCCGATCACGTCAAGATCGTCCGCCGCCTCATCGGAGACGGCGCCGACCCCGCCGCCGGGGTGATTCTGGGATCCGGTGCGGCTTATGGAGGCGAGATCATCTTCACTTTCGACGGCGACGCCGCCGGCCAGAAAGCCGCGCTTAAGGCGTTCAGAGGACCAGGCTTTCGCCGCTCAGACTTTCTGCGGCGCCTGAAGGAATGGACCTGCAGAAGTGCGTGAATGACATACGGCGACGAAGCCGTGCGTCAGATCGTGGCGGGCCGTCGGCCGCTATTCGAATTCGCCATCCGCCGGTTTTGACCGGCCTTCCGCTGTAGAACACGTCGAAGGGCGCACGACAGGGCTGCGCAGCCGGGCGCCGATGGTCGCTTCGATACGCGATAGGGTGCTTCGCGGCGAGTACACGGAGGCAGCTGGCGGGATGGCTGGGAATGGATGAAAGGGACCGCGTCCGTGCGGTCGTCTCCGCCGCCCCCGCATGCGGCCTGTCCAGACCCGTAACACGGCACGGTTTGAGGGCACTGCAGACCCATCGGGCCTGGGCGGCCCGAGGCGATGCATCCTGGAGAGCGGGAATCTTCGTCTCCATCGGCGGGCAGCTGCGAGTGGGGGTGGCCGAGCAAACAGAGATACTGGGCAGCTCGGGCGTATGAGGCTCGAAGCCCCCTGACCAAATGCCGCCAGCGCCTCGCCGCGAAAACGTGCGCGATCCCGATCAAGCGCGTGGGAGAGAGGCGCTTGGAATCTACCTTCAGCTTCCGGGTCTTGCGGGCAGCCCAAACTGGACGAGCTGCCGTCCCAGACCACAGTGCCCATTCACCGCCGTGCACGACGCGATACGCGCCGCTGGCGGGCTGCTGCATATGAGAGTCGAGTGAATGAATTGATCTCAAACGGCCTGGCGATCGACAAGGCCGAGGGCTGATGCAGCTGGCTGGCATGCGCAGCATGTCATCGATCAGGCCGGACGACGTCGTCGCCCGTCGCCGTGGCTCAACTCGCTGTCGAACCGCTGCTCGAGAGCCGCGTCGGATCGACTGGAACGCTATGTGGGGATCGCCGTTTCTCTCATCCGTCAGGAATCACGCGACAGATCGGTGACGTGCGCTCGCGGCTCCAGCGAACATCGCCCGACGATCCTCAGTATTCGACGGCTATTTTCCGGCTCGGAGCGAGGAACAGCGTGGTGGCTTGCGAGGGCGCAGATCGAGGACGTGTACTTGTCCGTTCTCCGAGAACGTTGTGCTTGATCTTCGAATGGCCGGCACCGCAATCGTTTTTATCGGGGTTAGTATCGACGAATGGGCAAGCCCAAGATCGGCGAATGCGCGCCCAAGCTCAACACCATCGAAAGAGTGACACGTCAATACAATCAGCCCTCCGCCTGATGATGACGTCGCCGGGCAAATGCGGCTAAGATATGAGAGCCGGTTTTCGGCGTGCCCCTGTAGCTCAGTTGGTTAGAGCAGTGGACTCATAATCCATCGGTCGTGGGTTCGGTCGCCGGGGCACCGTAAACGCCTGTGGTACCCGAACGCGAACAAGAAACGGGTTCGGGTCTCGCGAGGCCGAGACGCTCCTCATGGATGTCTTTCTCGTTCGCCCATTTTTGCATCGAAGTATTTATCACCCAACGGTGCAGGGGGGCGGTCGTTCTATTTTCAGCGCAGTGTCGATATTCCCGGAGTTCGATATCTCTAAAAACTGGGGGTCCTGCAAAAATATTCAGCTAGAAGAATTGCTGCTGAAATTTCGGCAAATGACCTTGCCGCCAAAACGCAGGGTGGAATTCCACGATCGTGTGGCTCGGCCAAGCCCCTGAACGGCAAAAGGATCACGTGCGACGGCGTCACTCAATCTCGTCTCTGCGGACCGTCTGCCGCGAAGGATCACCCCTGCTCATGTGCGGTTTACGCGGCCCGACGCGAAAGCGGCCTGCAGAATAGTTTTTCAATGTCAGGGCCTTTGCTGCATCGAGCGCGGAATCGATCTCGTCCAATCCAGACGTGTCGATGGAGAATGACGTACAGTGGAGATTTTATGACACTTGCTCTCGGTCTGCGCGTACGAATGCCAGGCCATATTAGAGAATGTACCATCGCGAAAGCGGTGAACAGCCTCTGAGGGATAGCACCATGAAAATCAACAACATCGTTGCGGCGTGCCAGTCTCCAACATCGAGGATGCCGTCGCGTGGTACCAGCAAGCCCTTGAACTCGGCCCACCGGATACGGTTCCTATGGAAGGAATCGTCGAATTCAGCCTCGGTAGTTTTCTGGCTCCAGCTCTCGAATCGGCCCGAGACGGCGGCAGACACTCACCCTTGCGTGGGGGATGGATGCATGCGAGCCGAACAGCAAAGGCTCGCATCCCTGGGCTTCGGTGACCGAAATCGAGACGATTGACGCGTCGAAATCGATGTTTTCAATCTCATCGATCCCGACGGCAACGCATACCGATCGTCACGGAGCCGGGGATCTGAGCGGTTTTACCGGTGTCATGCGATTGCGCCGATGTCACGGACCTGTGCTGACGTCACGCGATTGCGAATGAAAAAGTGATTGCAACAGCAACAGGGAGTCGATTGCGGTAGCGGAGCAGCGATCGCGCGTCTTCCCGGTCAAGAATCCGCTTCCTATCGCTTTATTCCGCGCTCCGTTCCGACAGTGTGTTTACGCGCATAATCGAGTTTATTGCCCTCTCGCAGCGCGGGTTCACGCCGCGATCCGCGCTCGCGTAGTTCACCCTCTAGGTACTGACGACGTAAAAGCGAGTAAAGTCTTGAAGAAGCCGTGGTGCGGGTCTGCCTCGGGATCCGCACCACGGCATTTTCGGTGGCTACTTTCTCGTCAGGTCCTTTTGCCCTTCGTCGACCTGCGATTTTCCGGTCACCAGGATCGGCCCGCGAATGTGGGCGCATCGTCGGTCGCGTTGATGGCGTCGTAGGACGTCGGCAAATCTTCTTCGACGGCGATGAACTCTTCCGTGCCTGTGCGAGCCGCCAAAAACTCGCTGACCTTCTGATTCCGTATTCCGCGTTTGCGGCTTGCCGCGGAGAGTCTAGTGAAGAACTTGTGAGGGTCCACCGTCGTTTTCGATCGTCGCTTTGGCCTCTTTTGGCTGTGTGTCGTCAGCTCTGCGAATATTTTCGGTCGCAGTGCCCCCGACACATCCGGTGACGATCGCGCGGGCGAATTCCTTCGCCCCGGAGTCTGCGCGGCGTATGCGTGCTCGAGCAGCACAATTGCCCATAAACCCCAACACATGAGAACCATGATGACGGAGAACGGAAGAGCTGTGAGAATGGGACAGCGTTTGCAGCGCCGCCATTCCATCTTCTGAGCTGCTCGCTCCGCATGACGGCGGCGATCGCTCCCGAGGAGTGGCGAAGGTCAGGCGCGTGGCCAAGGGCGGATTGGGATTGCGCCGGTAGAAATCATCGTGACATGACGTAGGATCCTGAATCCCGAGGAGCTGACGAAGAAGATGATCACCACTATCATCGCCAGAATCGAAGCCATCCGCCTATGGGCATGTTTTCGAATACCTGAATAAAGCCGTGTCGACGTTGATTGAGCCGTCAGGCCCGAGGGAGCCTCTTCTTCCGAAGATCTCCTGACACATGCCGTTGCCGCCCAGGGATGGCGAACCAGACGAAAGTGACAAAGTGTGGAACGAGTAGACGCTCCAAACGAACTCGCGCACCGTTCGCCCTGGAAATGCGGGCGATGAAAACGCCAAACGAAGGGCGACCAGCTGATCCACCAACCCCAGTAGTAAATCGTCCATTTCGACAGCCACCGGCGCTTTGGGTCCGGAGTATGGATAGGTCTGAAAAAGACATCGATATGAAGTTCTGGAAGTAATACGCCAGAGTCGGTGACAAGCCCGTTGAAAAGAAACAAGGTGCCTAAGATCGCGACGAGCACCACGAGCAGCGCTGCCAGAACCAGATTCAGATTGGAAAATGAACTGATGCCGGCGATCAAGGCTGCTGG